>ERZ1026856.10-NODE-10-length-165336-cov-17.301753_pt1 | contig 165336 bp, 149 predicted proteins | sample MGYA00380158_ERZ1026856 | MGnify/ENA primary metagenome ERZ1026856 (study PRJEB33269, sample SAMEA4719794) | human gut metagenome | biome: human-associated habitat; feature: organic feature; material: feces | place: Cameroon | collected 2013-10 ... | reverse complement strand
ACGATATTAAAAGAAAGGAAACGTGTGATAATTAACTTCCTAATTATCATACAAGTTAACAATGAATGAGAAAAAGATATCAACATCAACGATTGCAATGATTGCTTTGATGACCGCAGTTACCTGTATTTTAGGACCATTATCAGTGCCAATCGGACCGGTTCCAATTTCCCTGACAAATCTTGCAATTTATTTTACCGTAATATTGCTTGGATGGAAAAAAGGAACGGTGTCTTATGTGATTTATTTATTGATCGGCTTAGTTGGAGTTCCGGTGTTTTCAAGTTTTTCGGCGGGCCCAGCAAAGTTATTTGGACCGACAGGTGGTTATCTGATCGGATTTATTTTTCTGGCAATGATCAGTGGCTGGTTTATTGAGAAGTTTCCGGGAAAAAGAGTGATGTATTTTGTTGGAATGGTTTTAGGAACGGCAGTCTGTTATGCACTTGGAACAGCATGGCTTGCTTATGAGGCAGAAATGACATTCCAGGCAGCTTTGATGGCTGGTGTGATCCCATTTATAATTGGTGATATCGCAAAAATGATCGTGGCGATCATTGTAGCACCGATGATTAAGAATCCTTTAGTAAAAGCCGGATATATCAAATAAGAAGGTTTACATCATTAGAGGTACAATACAGTTGGCTTTCAATATCTAAAATTAATAAATTGCGCAAAGACAGGAGGTTGTCAGTGCATAGGCATATTCAGATGCATCATAGAGTGCGTCTGTGATAAAATGTGTTTATGTGTGATAACCTCTTGTTGTTTTGTGGAAAAATGTATAAAATATATCTGTATGCGTTCATTTAGGAAACTATGACGCAAGTATAAAACAAGATTTTGAAGTGGATTTCAAAGCCGAAAATATAGAGAACAGGAAAAACTATGAATCAGAAAGTTGTATTTTTAGATGTAGACGGAACAATTGTAAACGATAAAGGCATTATCCCGGAATCAACCAAAACTGCGATCAGAAAGGCGGTAGAGAACGGTCACAAACTGGTCGTGTGCAGCGGACGAAGTCTTTTTCAATTGCCGCAGATGTTATTGGATCTTGGATTCAGCGGAATGGTAACGGCGGCAGGAGCACAGGTGATTGCGGACGGAAAAGAAATTTATCATGCTGTCATTGATGAAGAGCACAGAAAATTCATTGTAGATTATATGGAAAAAAATAATTTTGTTTACTGCTTCCAGACAGATGCAGGAGTTGTCATGAATAAACGGAGTGAACAGCAGATTTTAAATATCATGAGTGACATGGGAATCACGGAGGAACATTTGCGTCAGCTTGTGGGAGAGTTTTTTATTCAGGAAGATGTCTGGAATAATGAGAAGGAAGAAAAGCTGATCTATTATGATGCACCATTTGGAGTGGCGAGAGTGCATGCAGATCTGGAACCTTATTTTGATGTAGTGGCACTAAGCCTGAGTGGGGCGGATGATTACTGTGGCGAAGTTGGAATCAACGGCATCCATAAAGCAACCGGGATGAAGCGTTATCTGGAATATGTGGAGATTCCCAGAGAGGACAGTATCGCAATCGGAGACGGACCAAACGACCTGCAGATGATGGATTATGCCGGAATCGGCATTGCGATGGGGAATGCGAAAGAGGAAGTGAAAAAGAGGGCGGACATGGTGACATCACATATTGATGAAGAAGGTCTTTACCATGCATTAGACAGGCTTGGACTCTTGAACTAATATCTTTTATGGATGAGGCTGTTTATTGAGAAAAGAAGAACAGATCAAAAAACAGCGTTGGAGAATTTAATAATGAAAGAAAAAGTAATAGGCTTTATAAAAAAAGATACGGTATTATGCGTGGCAACGACACTTGCGATGGTATCCGCTTTTTTTGTAAAACCAACATTGAATTATGTAAACTATATTGATTTCCGCGTCTTGGGCATTTTATTAAGCCTGATGACGGTTATGGCAGGACTTCAGAGAAATGGCTTGTTTGATATGATTGGAAGCAGCCTATTAAAAAGAACAAAAAATACAATGCAGTTATCGCTTGTGTTGGTCTTTTTATGTTTTTTCTTTAGCATGTTTATTACGAATGACGTGTCATTGATTACATTTGTTCCTTTTGCAATGCTGACTTTGCGGAAATGTAATCAGGAAAAATTATTAATACCGGTAATCATAGTTCAGACACTCGCAGCCAATCTTGGAAGTATGCTGACACCTATTGGAAATCCGCAAAATTTATATCTTTACAATCTTGCAGAGATGAAAATGTCAACATTTATAGGAATTATAGGTCCATATACGTTAGCATCCGGTATATTGCTGCTGTTATCCGTTGCTGTTGTATGCAGAAAAAAAGAGAAGATTGAATTTACACTCGAAGAAAATAACAGCGACCATGAAATTGAAAAAGAAAGGTTACATCTTCGAAGAAAAGCACATCAAAAAAATGCAGTTTATCTGATTTTATTTCTGATGAGTCTGCTTGTCGTTGTGAGAGTATTGCCGTACTATGTGGCTTTCATTGTTGTATTTGTGGCGGTCTTTATCATGGACAGACAAGTGTTGAAAACGGTAGATTACAGTTTAATTCTCACATTTATCGCTTTTTTCATTTTTACTGGGAATATAGGAGAAATTGAGACAATCAGGAATGTGTTACAGGAGTTTGTGAGTGGCCGGGAAGTTGGAGTCGGTATCGCTGCAAGCCAGGTGATCAGTAACGTTCCAGCAGCCTTATTACTTTCTGGATTTACAAAGGACTATGCAAAATTATTAGTGGGTGTAAATATTGGAGGACTTGGTACCTTGATTGCATCAATGGCAAGTCTGATCTCATATAAAATTTATGCACATCACTATAACGAACAGAAAGGAAAATATTTCAGGTGGTTTACGATTGCCAATGTGGGATATCTGGCAGTTCTGCTGGCCGTTTATGGATTGATCAGATGGATGTAAGATAAGCAGAGAAGGAGAATATTATTTCATAGATTTTGAATAATAAGATACGTTATGAGTGAAAAGAAATACAATAAAAATAGTTTACAGGGTACCGTGTATGTATTATTGTCAGCAATCTGTTTCAGTCTGGGCGGAGTGCTGATCAAATCGATTCCGTGGAACTCGTTGTCGATCAACATGGTGCGAAGCGTTTTATCATTTATTCTGATATTTGCTTATCAGAGAACACAGGGGAGAAAGTTTGTTTTTAACAAAATGGTTCTGCTTGGAGCAGTTTTAAATTTTGTCATGGCATTGACATTCGTGATGGCGACAAAGATGACAACCGCAGCAAATGCAATTGTACTGCAGTTTACAGAACCGGTCTTTTTGATTTTGATCGTGTGGATCGTATATAGGCAAAAACCAAAAAAGGACGCAGTTTTAACCTGCATTCTTGTGTTATGTGGAATTTTCTGCTTCTTTTTTGAATCGCTCAGCACAGGCGGAATGGCGGGAAATATCCTTGCAATTGTGTCGGGAGTGACCTACGCAGGTGTGTTTTTGATCAAAAAATTCCCGGGCGGAGATTTTGAATCGTCGCTTATGGTCTCTCATCTGATCAGTATTGTGGTGGGAATTCCATTTTTAATGCGAGAGACAGTGTTCACGCCAACCGTCTGGGGATATGTTCTGGTATTAGGAATTGTACAGTTCGGGTTGTCATATGTATTTTTATCCAGAGGATTAGATCGTGTTTCACCAGTGACAGCATCGCTGACTTCTACGATCGAACCGATTTTAAATCCTATTCTTGTAGCAATTTTTTGTGGAGAGACAATAGGTGTGTTGTCCATTTTTGGAGCGGTGCTTGTCATTGGCTCAGCGACTGTGTATAACTTGAGACAGGCGAAAGGTTAAGGCTACAATCCTGCATATAAAACTGCATAAGTTCTGTAAAAGAATACAAGAGGGATTGATATATTTGTGAGGACAAATTATAATTAGCGGAAGATGTAGAAAAAATAGATTTTATATGTAATAAAGGAAAAATATATGTTAACACGATTTAAGGAAAAATATATTGGCGATGCTGCATTTTACAAAAGGTATCTCTATCTTGCGCTGCCAATGATTTTGCAAAATGCCATAACAAATCTCGTCAGTTTTCTGGATAACATTATGGTAGGGCAGTTGGGAACCGAGCAAATGTCCGGTGTTGCAATTGTCAATCAGTTGATTTTTGTATACAATCTGGCAATATTTGGTGCGGCATCTGCAGCCAGCATTTTTGGGGCACAGTATTACGGAAAGGGAAATCATAAGGGACATATGTATTCTTTCCGTTTTAAATTGTATGCAACATTGCTTGTAACGGGATTGACGATATTATTATTTGCGACAAAGGGAGCAGATCTGATTTCCCTGTATCTCACCGACACGGCAGGAAGTGGAGCAACCGAGGTGGCACTGCAGTATGGTCTGGAATACCTGGGCATTATGATGGTTGGTCTGGTTCCATTCGCGGTAAACCAGTCCTATGCTACTAATATCAAAGAAACAGGGCAGACGTTGGTGCCGATGATCGCTAGTTTTGTTGCAGTTGGAAGTAATGCGGTTTTGGACTATCTGCTTATTTTTGGAATCGGACCATTTCCGAAATTGGGAGTTCTTGGTGCAGCACTGGCGACTGTGATCGCACGTTACATAGAGGCATTTATCATTATTGTCTGGGCACATTCCCATAAGGAGAAAAATAGATATCTGGAAGGTGCGTACACTGGAATTGGAATGCCAAAAGAGGAATTGAAGGCAATTATTATCAAAGGCTTCCCACTTATGATCAATGAGGTTTTATGGGCAGCAGGCATGACAACCGTTACACAGTGTTATTCCATTCGTGGCTTGGAAGTTGTGGCAGGCCTTAATATTGCAACAACGATCACGAATCTGTTTAACATTATCTATATCCAGCTTGGAGCATGTATCAGCATTGTGGTTGGCCAGTATCTTGGGGCTGGTGAACTGGAAAAAGCAAAAGACGCAGACAATAAAATGATTGTTTTCAGTGTATTTTGTTGTGCACTTGTGGCGGGCATGATGCTTGTGATCGGTGGGTTTTTCCCACAGATTTATAACACTTCTGAGCAGATCAAAGAGCTTGCAACCAGTTTTATTGCAGTTTCGGCAATTATTATGCCATTTTGCTCTTTCAGTCATGCTTCTTATTTCACATTGCGCTCCGGAGGAAAAACGCTGGTCACTTTTTTATTTGATTCGGTTTTTACCTGGGTGGTTGTAGTTCCGACAGCATTTGTGCTGGCACATTACACAGGACTTGGAATTGTGAGCGTTTATTTCTTCGTGCAGGCGACAGAACTTATAAAAGTAGCAATTGGTTATTTTATGGTACGAAGCAATGTATGGCTCGTACAGATGGTATAGAGAGGTAGAAAAATGTATTTAATTTCAGAAACAACAAAAGAAGAGAGAGAGACGATTGTCAAGGAATCTCTTGGAAATATTGAAGCAAGCTGTGATGGCTGTATGTCCGGGCTGGCAGAAATGTATCAGGACTATATTGACGGGAAAAGAGAACTGCGTGAAATCAATATGGAATTTAATGCGCGTTACGTCAAAGGGGAAGATATGCCAGGCAGAGAACGCTGTTACTATGGACAATAAAATATATGGAAAAATAATAAATGGAATATTTTCTCGGGGCAGAAGGTGCGAAGTATGTATTTTACAGAAAAAAATGAGTATAACGATATTCGGGAAAAATCATTTCTTCAGTGGCTGGATGAGATGGAAAAGCATGATGATGTTGCAGTGCGCTGTGGTGTGAAGCTTGCGCGGGAATATATGCAGTATCTCAAGGATGAAAATGAAAAGCTGCGGGAAGAGAATGAGCTGAAAAATAGTTATCTTAAGAAAATGAAGATGAGAGAGTAAGAAGTTTAGCAGGTGACAATATGTTTTTTATGATGGGAATTACAGATGGGAGAAAAGACTTTGACTTTCATCAGCAGATAATCTGTGATATCTGTGGAAAATACGGAAGGTTTCAGGTGTTTATGACATATACGGTGCTGTCGTTATTTTTTATCCCATGTTTTAAGTGGAATAAGCATTATTATGTGCAGACAAGCTGCTGTAATACAGTCTATGAGTTGGATGCGGAGATTGGAAAACGAATTGCAGCAGGTGAGGATATGGAGATTCTGCCGCAACATTTGAAGCAAATGAATCAGCAGGGATATGGATATACGATGAGGCATTGCAGAAATTGTGGATTTTCCACAACGGAAGATTTTGAATATTGCCCGAAATGCGGTACAAGATTAGAATAAAAACAGCCGATGCTTACGCATCGGCTTCATTATTTTTATCAGGATGAATATTTGCCTTGATCCGGCGTTTTAAAACAGAGACTTCCAACGGTGAAAAAAGAAGATCGTCAATGATTTCCGAGGAAACTGCTGTCTGTATCTGGTCTAAAGAGCCCTCCCTACAGATTGCAATGACCGGGCATACGTGATTCGGGTTTGCATCTTTTACCGTATCCCATATGAATTTGCCGGACTTTTTCGAAACATATAGTGCCTGATCTGCTTTGCCAAAGAAGGAAGCGTAAGTCTTATCTTCAGAATCGGAAAAGGCAAATCCAATACTGATGGAAATGTTATCTGGAATAGAAAGCCCCTCTTTTTTCAGGATAATCTGAATGAGAGATTCCGCTTTTTCAAAAGCAACCTCTTTTGCTGGTATATCAGGCATCAAAACAACAAATTCATCTCCACCGATACGACCTACAAAGTCCGTATTACGAAACTGGGAGGAAATAACTCCGGCAATAAAGAAATCGCACTGCAAGACTTTTTGACAAACATTTTTGACCGTGGTATAATTCCTCCCCGATTAAGGAAAATATAAGAGAAAAGAGCAAAAAGTCAAGGTTTCAGGACTTAAAATAAATATAAGATCAGGAGGAAAGCAGGGATTCGTAAGGAATCGTTGCGAGAAAATTATGTGTACAGCAGCAACTTATAAAACAAAAGATTTTTATTTTGGAAGAACGTTAGATTATGAATTTTCTTATGGAGAGCAGATTGCAGTGACACCACGCAATTATCCGTTTCATTTCCGGCATATGGGGGATGTTGCAAACCATTATGCGATCATAGGAATGGCGCATGTTGCAGCAGATTATCCACTGTATTATGATGCGGTCAATGAAAAAGGTGTTGGGATGGCAGGACTGAATTTTGTCGGAAATGCGTATTTCCCAGAAGTGACAGAGGGAAAAGAAAATGTTGCCTCCTTTGAATTTATTCCTTGGGTGTTAGGACAGTGTGCCAATATGAAGGAAGTACGTGCATTGCTGGCTAAGATCAATATTACAGGAACACCTTTTGCGGAGAATATGCCAGCGGCTTCCCTGCACTGGATCATTGCGGACGCTGATGAGGCTGTCACAGTCGAATCCGTGAAGGATGGGCTGAAAATTTACGACAATCCGGCGGGCGTTATGACAAATAACCCACCATTTGACCAGCAGATGTTTCTGTTGAACAATTACAGAGGACTTTCGCCAAGACAGCCGGAAAACCATTTTTCTGAGAAACTTCCGTTGGAATGCTACAGCCGTGGCATGGGAGCATTGGGATTGCCGGGAGATCTTTCGAGTGCATCCCGTTTTGCGAGGGTTGCCTTTACGAAAATGAACTCTGTTTCCGGTGATTCGGAGGAGGAGAGCGTTGGTCAGTTTTTCCATATTTTAGGATCCGTGGAGCAGCAGAGAGGATGCTGTGAAGTGGCAGAAGGAAAATATGAGATCACGATTTATACTTCCTGTTGTAATGCCACAAAAGGTATTTATTATTACACAACTTATACGAACCGCCAGATCACAGCGGTGGATATGCACAGGGAAGATCTGGATGGAAGTGGACTGATCCATTATCCGATGCTGGAAAAAGAGCAGATCCTCCGGCAGAATTAATAAAAAAATAGTTAAGATTTGGAAAAATTTTTATAACGAAATTGACAGGACAGGCATTCTTATATTAAACTAACAAATATAAGAGGGAGTAGTTAGCATCTTCGGATGGAATAGTAGTCGTCATCACGCTGAAAGGCCGGTTATTATTGTAAGTAACGAGACTTTTATCACTCAAAATTTTTTTTGATGCGATAAAGGTCTCTTTTCATAATCAATCCTTTATCGCAGGAAAGGAAGGCGTTATGGAATATTTACTGTTACTCGTTGGTTTTGTACTTTTAGTAAAAGGTGCAGATTTTTTCGTGGAGGGAAGTTCTTCTCTGGCAAAAATCATGAAAGTGCCGAGCGTCATCATTGGTCTTACCATTGTTGCGATGGGAACCAGTGCCCCGGAGGCATCTGTCAGCATTAATGCGGCGCTCACAGGCAATAATGACATTGCGATCAGCAATGTTGTCGGTTCCAATATTTTTAACGGTCTTGTGGTGGTCGGTATCTGTGCTTTCTTAGCAAGTTTTAAGACAAATCTCGATATTTTAAAAAGAGATATGCCTCTCAACATTGTGATCACAATGATTCTCTGTTTCATGTTTATGGATGGAAAACTGAGCCGTATCGAAGGTCTGATTCTACTGGCAGGAATGGCAGCATATATTGTAAGCATGATTTATTCTGCTTTGAAAAATCGTGAAACTGGTGAGGATTGTAAGGTACTGTCGCTGCCAAAAAGTATTGTGTTTATGGCAGGCGGTCTTGTGGCAGTTATTTTTGGTGGGGATCTTGTGGTGGATAATGCCTGTGTGATCGCAGCGAATTTTGGTGTCAGCCAGAATTTTATCGGACTTACGATCATAGCGATCGGAACATCACTTCCGGAGCTTGTGACGTCCATCGTTGCAACCAGAAAGGGAGACAGCGGTCTTGCACTGGGCAATGCGATCGGATCAAATATTTTCAATATTCTTTTTATCCTTGGTATGTCAGCAGCAATTTCACCACTCAATGTGTTAGGAGAATCCCTGACGGACTGTATCATTCTATTGATCAGCGCAGTTATTTTGTTTGTATTGGCAAAGACAAAAAAGACAATGTCAAGATGGGAAGGCGCGGTCTGTGTACTGTTGTATATTGTATACACAGCATATCTGCTGATCAGGTAAAAATAGCACAGATCTGGGAGAGGTGATTTCCTGCGGACAAAAGTAGCAAAAGAAACCATGCATTTATAAAGGAGGTCACTTTATGACAACATATCTTCTTATTACAGCGGTAGTTATTTTTGCCTGTGTATTCCTGAGCAAGGTGTCAAGCAGACTTGGAATTCCAATGCTGCTTGCGTTCATTTTGCTTGGAATGCTGTTTGGCTCGGATGGGATTTTAAAGATTCCGTTTGACAATTATGCGTTTGCAGAGCAGATATGTACGGTCGCATTGATCTTCATTATGTTTTATGGTGGCTTTGGAACGAACTGGCAGCAGGCGAAGTCCGTTGCGGTAAAGGCAGGGCTGTTATCGACGGCCGGAGTTGTGATAACAGCTGCACTTACCGGAGTTTTCTGTCATTACGCCTTACATATCGCATGGGTGGAAAGTATGCTGATCGGTGCACTGATCGGTTCCACAGATGCGGCGTCCGTATTCTCAGTGCTGCGATCGAAACGGCTGAGTCTGCGTTATAATACGGCTTCCCTTCTGGAAGTGGAAAGTGGTAGTAATGATCCGTGCGCATATATGCTCACGGTAACATTTATCGCGATCGCGCAGGGCAGCGCCAGTGGTGGACAGATTGGACTTCTCATTGTAAAACAGATGCTTTTTGGCATTCTTTTTGGTGGGTTGATCGCGGCAGCTGCAGTGCTGCTGTTGAAAAAAATTAAGTTTTCGACCGCAGGATTTGACATGGTTTTTGTGGTCGGAATTGCAGTGATCGGGTACGCACTTCCGGCAGTTTTTGGTGGAAATGGATTTTTAAGTGTCTATATTGTGGGAATTGTGCTCGGAAATACCGAGATCCGCAACAAGCGGAATCTGGTAAACTTTTTTGACGGACTGACCGGATTGATGCAGATGCTCATTTTCTTTCTGCTTGGACTTCTGGCATTTCCATCGAGACTGCCGCAGGTGGTGCTTCCGGCACTTTTGATCGCAGTATTTCTGACATTTGTGGCAAGACCGGTGGCAGTTGCACTTGTACTCACACCGTTTAAAGGAAAAATTTCACAACAGCTTCTGGTGTCGTGGGCAGGTTTGAGAGGTGCAGCGTCCATCGTGTTTGCAATTATGGCAGAGATGGCAGTGGAAACAGAAAATGATGTGTTCCATATTGTTTTCATGATCGTGCTGTTTTCTATCCTGCTTCAGGGCTCGTTGCTGCCGCTTGTGGCAAAGAAGCTGGATATGATCGATGAAAAAGGCGATGTCATGAAAACGTTTAATGATTATTCCGATGAAGTTCCGGTGCAGTTTATCCAGCTCAGTATTCCAAAGAGCCATCACTGGTGTGGAAAAACATTAAAAGAGCTGACACTTCCGCCGGAGACACTGGTCGTATTATTAAAAAGAAATGGAGAGAATATCATCCCAAATGGGGATACCAGGCTTCTCGAAAACGATGTTCTGGTCTTAAGCGCAACTTCGCCGGATCATGTCGAGGGTGTATCACTTGTTGAGATTTATGTGGATGAAAACAGTAAGTATAACGGAAAATTGTTATCAGAGATTCCCAAAAAAGAGAATACGTTAGTGATCATGATCCAGAGAGGAGAGCAGGTCATTATCCCGCACGGAAATATCCGGCTGGAAAGTGGCGATATGCTGGTTGTGAGCAAAACGGAAATCTGATTTACAGACGGAGATCAGACAGAAGGTAATAATTACTGATTTTACTCTAAGGAAAATCAAAAAATGTCCGATAAATAACGTGAAAGCGAATTTCAAGGAAGAAAGGAGATGCCTCATATGCGTATAGATGCTTATAATCAGATCGCGCAGGTATACAAGACGACAAGCGCAGCAAAGTTACAGAAGACAGAGAATGCAAGGCATGGACGTGATGAAGTACAGATCTCGTCTTTTGGCAGAGATTATCAGATCGCAAAACAGGCAGTCACTGAAGCAGCGGATATCAGGGAAGATAAAGTCGCAGAACTAAAAGCAAAGGTTAACTCTGGTAATTATTCCGTGGATACTGCAGATTTTACGAAAAAATTATTGGAAAAGTACAACACATCATTAATGTAAAAGTGAGGATGAATTTTGGCTAGTTTAATGGAAGACCTGATCGACGTTCTGAATAAGGAAGAAGAACAGTATCAGGGATTGATCGAACTCGGAAAGAAAAAGAGAGAAGTGGTGATCCGGGCGGATATTAAGACGCTGGATGAGATTACCGCGACGGAGCAGGAGGTTGCCAGCAATCTGCAGAATCTGGCGAAGAAGAGAACCAGAGTACTAAACGACATGGCAACGGTTCTTGGCAGGAATCCGGGAGATGTTACGATCACAAAGATGATTTCTTATCTGGAGGAACAGCCGGTCGAGCAGAAACAGCTCATGGAAGTAAAGGAGCGGCTTTTACAGACAGGAAAAGAGATGGCAGCCATTAATGAACAGAATGAGATCCTTTTAAATCAGGCATTAGAGATGGTGGAGTTTGACCTTACATTGCTTAAGAGTATGCGGCAGGCACCTGAGACCGCCAACTATAATAAGAACGCCTGCAATACAGGTGATCTGCTAGGCAGCAGTGGCTTTGACGCAAAACAGTAACATGTAAGGAGGGAGCACCATGGCTAACGGCTTTGGAAGCTTATATATCGGAGCATCCGGGTTACAGAATTCCCAGAATGCTTTAAATACAACATCAAACAACCTTGCAAACGTAAATACCAAGGGTTATGTACGTCAGCAGGTTTTACAGGTAGACAGAAACTACACAACCTTCAATACAACTGCATCGATCAGCCAGCAGCAGTCTGGTCTTGGCATGAAGATCGGTGATGTAGTGCATGCGAGGGATATTTTTCTGGATAAATCATATCGAAACGCATCAGGACGTCAGGCATTTTATGCAGCCACGTATGAGGCAGTGGATGAAGTGTACACTTTTTATCAGGAGTTACAGGGACAGGCTTTCCAGACAACTCTGGAGGATTTCTGGACAGCTTTTCAGGAATGGGCAAAAGCTCCGGATGACAGTGTACAGCAGAATCTGGTCATTCAGAAGGTCAATCTGTTTGTCAGCAGATCCAATGCAGTCTATACGGGACTTTCCGACTACCAGAGCACGATCAATACACAGATTTCAGATGATATTGATCGAATCAATGAGCTGGGAAATACCATTTTTAAATTGAATCTGGAAATCCAGAAAGTAGAATCGGGTAATGTTGAGACTGCAATGACATTGCGTGATGAGAGAGATAATGCGCTGGATGAACTTGCTTCTTATGTAGATATCAGTTACAAAGAGAATTCTGATGGGATTGTAAAGGTAAGTGTCGAAGGTGTTGAATTTGTAGACGAGGCAAGATGTTACGAGATGGGGAAGAACCGTGATGAGATCACGGGATTTGTCACACCTTACTGGACACATCTTTCCGATATCGAGAACGGCGATTACGACAATGTATTCAGCTTTACAACACCGATCTCCTCGGATCTTAATAATGATCTTGGAGAATTAAAAGCACTGATCCTGGCACGAGGAGACAGAAAAGCAACTTATAAAGATATTGTGGGACTGACATCCGATGAATATAACAGATCAACGGCAGATTCCATCGCAACAGGAATGTCTGTCATGTTACAGGCACAGGCGCAGTTAGATCAGTTAGTACATGGGATGATCACAGCGATTAATGATACACTTTGTCCGAATACAACACTTGGAGAACTTACCGGAAATACAGCATCCCTTACCGGAACAGATGCCAATGGCAATACCGTTACGATCACATCCGGAATGAAAGTGCTGGATACGAAAAACTGCTCTACCGGAAGTGACAAACAGATCCCGCCACAGGAGCTGTTCACAAGACTTGGTACAGAGCGTTATACCAAAGTTTCTGTGCAGGAGATAGATGCCAATGGCAATACCGTTACCAATGATTATTATGTATACAATGAAGAGAGTGAGACAGATACTTCCAAACAGTATACATTAGCGAGTGTCAGTGTAAATGATAAGCTGGTAGAACAGGAGTCGCTGCTTCCACATCTTTCACAAAATGGGGAAGTGAATTATGATCTCGCCCAGAAAGTAGCAGCTCTCTGGAATGGTGAGTACCTTACCCTGGATCCGGATGACACGAATAAAGTTACATTTATTGATTACTATAATAATATGGTGGGAGCATTTGGAACGATCGGTTCCGTTTATGAATCCACATCGACAAGTCTTTCCGGAACAGTGACGGCTGTAGATAATCAGAGATCACAGGTTATGGGAGTTTCTTCTGATGAAGAATTGACTAAGATGATCAAGTTCCAGAATGCATATAATGCATCCAGCCGGTTTATCAATGTGGTGAATGAAATGATCGAATCCATGATCACGCAGCTTGGCTCATAAAGACCGGATTTTTTAGTGGAACAAAAAACAGTTACTTTCACAGATTACATAGCAGAAAGAGAGAGGTGAGAGGATGCCTTCACAATTTTTTGGATTAACAATTGCATCGTCAGGATTGAGTGCGTATCAGGCAGCACTTAATACCACCGCCAATAATATATCAAACGAACAGACAAAGGGATACAGCAGACAGGCAGCAAATCTTTCCGCATCGGATGCACTTCGTGTCAATGCAAAATACGGAAGCATGGGTTCCGGCGTTACGGTTAATTCCATTAAACAGATCCGAAGTGAGTACTATGATACAAAATACTGGCAGAATCAGGCAAGCCTTGGTCTGTATGAGACGAAATTAAGTTATCTGGAGCAGATTGAGAACTATTTTATTGATGATGATACAGAAAAAGGTTTTTCGACCATTTTAAATAAGATGTTCAATTCATTGGACACGCTGACACACCCGGCTGGTGATACTAATGTCCGTCAGCAGTTTATCTCTGATGCACAGAGTTTTATGACGTATTTTAACAGTGTGGCAACCGGTCTTGGACAGATTCAGGACAGTGTCAATGAGGAAATCAAATCTACCGTTGAAAACATCAATGCGATCGGCAAAAAGATCAGTCTTTTGAATAAACAGATCAACGTTATTGAAGTACAGGGCGGTTATGCAAATGAACTGCGTGACCAGCGGGCACTTTTGATCGATGAATTATCATCTATTGTGCCAACAGAGGTTTCTGAAGTTCCGGTGACAAATTCCAAACATCCGGACATGCAGACAGGTGCAAATTATTATACGGTAAAAATCAATGGACAGAAGTTTGTTGATACTTACGAGTATAGTGAACTTACCTGTGTGGCAAGAAAAAACCCGATCAATCAGTCTGACCGGGAAGGAATGTATGAGATTGTCTGGGCGGATACCGGAAACAGTTTTAAAGCAGGTTCCAATTCCAGCTCCGGTTCGCTGAAAGCACTGTTTGATATCCGGGATGGTAACAACAGTGAGAACTTCAGTGGTACCATCACAGGGGTTACAGCAGGCACGATTACGATCAGCAATCCATCCATTACAAACGTCAATGCCATGACAATGCCGGCAGAAGGTGTTTTCACGATTGATGGTAAGAACTATAACTATACAGATTTCACTTTTACGACGGATGCAGATGGAAATGTCAAGGAATATACATTTACATTGGAAAATCAGTTGAGTGCCGACCAGCAAGCGAAGCTGGATGGAAAACAGGCGTCTATCGGCGAATCCATTGATGCGATGGGAGTTCCGTATTATCTGGCACAGATGAATGAATTCCTTCGTAACTTTGCAGGTTCTTTTAACGATATTATGAACAGCGCAGATGCCAAGGATCTGAATGGTAATTCAACCGATTACTTCTCGTTCTTCACTGGAACACATACCAAGACTGGAGAAGAATATGTACTGAGTAATGCAGCAGGTGTTTACAGTGCAAAAGCAAGTAACAGTTACTATCAGCTTACCTGCGGAAATGCGTGTGTTTCCAATATTGCCGTAAAAGATCCAACCACGATTGCAACCACGACCACAAATGCGGCAGATGCATATGATCTGGTTGAAAAGATGTTGAAATTAAAGAGTGACACCGAGTTATACCGTGGCGGTGGAGCAGATGATTTCCTGGAATGTATGTATTCCGATATTTCTGTGGATTCGCAGAAGTCAAAGATTTTCCAAAAAAATTACAGTAATATTTCAAGTACGATTGAGAAACAGAGAATGTCTATTTCCGGTGTTGATAATGATGAGGAAGCGCTTGATCTTGTAAAATTCCAGAATGCATATAACCTTTCCTCAAAAATGGTTTCCGTTCTGGCAGAGATTTATGATAAGCTGATCAATGAGACAGGTGTATAAAAATCTCGTGATAAGAAGAGAGGAGTCATCCTATGAGAGTAACGAATAACATGATGCTTCGTAATACAACTTCGAACATCAATAACAATAAGTACAGTGTGAACAGTCTGAACAATCAGATGTCTTCACAGAAAAAAATCTCAAGACCTTCCGAGGATCCGGTTGTTGCCATCCGCGCACTTCGTCTGAGAAGCAATTTAAGTGAGATCAATCAGTATTATGAGAAGAATATCCCGGATGCAGATGCGTGGCTTGATGTGACAGAAACTGCGTTGAAGAATATGAAGACTATTCTGAAAGATATCCGTACCCAGTGTACGTATGGTGCCAGTGACCAGTTGACAGCAGAGGATAGAAAAACGATCCTGACACAGTTAGAGTCATTGCGTAAGCAGATTTATTCAGAAGGTAATTCTGATTATGCAGGAAGAACCGTTTTTACAGGGTATCGCACGAACTGTAAATTGACATTTATGGAAGACGAGAGTAATACGGAGTATAATATCCAGCAGAAGTTCAGCTATGAAGATATCGGGGAACATCGTTATTATGATGGACAGGTAGAGCTTAAGACAGCAGAAGAAATGAGTCAGAATGTCACCACCTCTGATACGAAGCAGTATACTTATGACAGGATCCGGCTGGCGTATGGAGACATCGGATCTCTGAAAGATAAAGACGGTAATGAGATAGCTGCAGGCGCCGCAGGAAAACTCTCTTATCATTACACAGATAACGCAGGCACAGCAAAGACCGGTGATTTAAATGTAACGGTCTATGAGACAGAAGATGACTGGAAGAAAGCGGTGAAAGCCGGAAATATGCCGAAAGATGGAGCAGCTTTCATCAAGTCAACAGGAGAGCTTGTTTTAGGTAATGAGGCAAGTGAGACTTTGAAACAGAATAAGGCATCCATTGAGTTAAACTATGATAAAAAAGGCTTTAATTCAGGTGAAGTAAGACCTGAGTATTATTTTAACTGCACAGATATTACAGATGCTAAAAATAAAATTACATATGAAAAATATGATGCTAAAGGTAATGAGATTTATCAGGATATCGATTATATCATCGCTGTAAACCAGACATTAACAGTCAACACAAACGCATCTGATGTATTCAATGCAGATATCGGACGTGATGTGGATGAGATGATCAATGCGGTAAAAGCTGCCATTGATGCCAATGACAAAGTGGATAAGATTAAAGATATGATGAATCAGGCAGCGTATTCGGGTGTTTCGGCACAGGAGAATCTGCAGACATGGTTAGAGGCAGCACAGAAGGAAGCAGATTATGCAAATGACAATCTGCAGAAATTGTATGACAGCTATATCGGTAATTTTGATGATTATCTGTCAGACGTAAACCTTGCTATTACAACCGTAGGAAGCAAGGGCGATCGTCTGGAACTGACAGAGACACGTATGTCAAACCAGCAGTTGACCGTAAAAACATTAAAATCAAATAATGAGGATCGTGAACTTTCCGATATCATCATTGATTATACAGCAGCTTACACTGCTTATCAGGCATCTTTGCAGGCGGCAGGAATGCTAAATCAGACAACATTGTTAAATTACATTTAAAGCATGCTGTGGAAAGTGTGTGATAAGATGGTCGGAGACCAGACGTTAGGAAAACGTTATAAAACCAGGAGGTCAGAAAAATGAAAGCAAAAACAAGAATGTTTGGCGAAATTGATATTCAGGAGGATAAGATCATCACTTTAGAAAGTGGAATGATCGGCTTTCCGGATATGCAGAAGTTTACCTTGATTTTTGATGAGGAGAAAGGAAACAAATCACATATTATGTGGCTTCAGTCTATGGATGATCCACAGACTGCGTTTCCGGTCATCAATCCGGTGACGATCAAGGAGGATTATAATCCATCTGTCAGCGAAGAATTGTTGAAGCCGTTGGGAGATATGAAACAGGAAGACACCTTTGTACTTACAACAGTCAGAGTCCCAAAGGATATTCAGGATATGTCGATCAACCTGAAAGCTCCTATTATTATCAATATGTCTAACAATAAAGGGGCACAGATTATTGTGGAAGATGATCTTCCGGTACGTTTTAAAATTTATGACCTGCTGAAAAGTAGAAAAGAAAAGGCAGGTGAATAGAAATGCTGGCATTGACAAGAAAAAAAGGCGAAGCTTTGGTGATCAATAATAATATTGAAATCACAGTATTGGAGATTCGCGGCGATCAGATCAAAATCGGTATTTCTGCTCCAAAGGATGTACCAATTTATCGAAAAGAAGTATATTTACAGATTCAGCAGGAAAATGAGGCTGCCATCAGTGTAGATGGACTGGATGCGTTAAATAATCTGTTGGATTAAGGAAAATAATAATATCCGAATGGATGTTTCATACGAAAAACAGTGGAACAGTTAAAAAATAATTGTTCCACTGTTTTTTTGTTTTATTTTGTGAATTGTTCAATGATACATTCGTGTTCCTTCGTCTTTACATCATAATTAATTCCGACAAGCAGCAGATTCCCATGATATTCCTTTAATGATTGGACATAAGACTTTTCTTTTATCTGGGAAATTGCGCCGGAAGCACTTTTATCCCATTTTAATTCCACGATAAGAGCCGGTTTGTCAGAAAATTGTTTCCTTGGAATAAAAACAAGATCAGCAAATCCTTTTCCAGTAGGAAATTCACGGTGCAGCGTATAAAAATTCCGTGCTGCATAAAGTGCAAGGGATATCGTATAACTTAATGCATTTTCATCATTGTACTGTAAATGAGAAGTTTCAAAATGAGCCTGCCGGATACCCTCTGCAACCTGAGCCGGACGATTTTGCCAGATAGCATTTAACGTGTCGGAAGAGTTTTTCAATGCTTTTGAAACTTCACCCCAGTCAGAAACGGAGACAGCGTTGATATATTCCGATCGTACTTCTTCATTTGGGATGAAAACACATTTATTGATATTATCGTAACTGAGATACCCAAGATGAATTAAAAGTGTGAGAACGTCATCTTCTGTTCGGAAGGTGGTCATATCATTTGTGAAACTACCTGTATTGACGGGAACGTTTTCACCGGCAATTATACTTAAAATATCATCTTTCAAACTGTCAAAATTCATGTCAATATAAACCTGAAGAGCTTCGAAAGTTTCCGTCTGATTCCAATAATTCCCAATTTTCTTTAAAAGCATGGAATTTATAACGGATCTTGGACTGTATATGGAGAGAGTATCAGAAAAAGAATATCCATCATACCAGTTTTTAATTTCAGATAAATCCATCTTATAATTTTGGCAAAGTGCAGATACTTCGTTTTCTGTAAAACCAACATAAGAAGCAAGTGGTCCAGGATTTAGCATGGAAAACTCATCAAACATATTTAGGGCAGAATGTGTACCGTATTTTTTGATAGGTAGAATGCCAGTTATATATGCAAGATGTATATATGCCTTGTCCTTTAAGAGATCACGCAGAAAATCAAGATATTTTTCCTGAGCACCCTGTTCCATTTTATATTCGCGGAAAACACAATCCCACTCATCGATAATCACAATAAAAGGACGTTTGGATTTGTTGTAAATATCCTGCATAGTGCGGGGTAAATTGGTATTGTCGAAATAACGGTAAGCAGGATATTTTTCCAGAAGTTCCCAGAGGACACTTTTGCGGATGAGGGCGAGCATATCATCCATGTCCTGGCTCTGGCTTAAGAACTCCTGCATATTTAGAAAAATAGTATCATATTGATTTAAATATGTTTCAAAATCAGGACTTTTTGCAATCTCAAAAGGTGCAAAAAGTTCCTTGGAATCGCATTCGCAGCTATAGTAAGCAGCCAGCATTGTGGCGGTAACAGACTTGCCAAAACGTCTTGGGCGGCTGACACAGAGATAACCCTGCAAGGTGTTTATGACGCGGTTGGTGTAATTCAATAAACCGGTTTTGTCAATATAAATCTCTGAATTGATTGTTTTTACAAATCCGTCGATACCGGGATTTAAGTAATTGCCCATGAGCCAGTCTCCGTAAAAATTGCAGATTTATTCTATATTATTACAAATATAAACACTTTTATTATACGTCGGAATGCTGTGTGTCGCAACGAAATTATGCGATAGGTAACTTAAAATAAATAAGAAGCGTATATTTAACATTTCGCCTCAATATGGAATTTAGAAAAACTTTGTGCTAGAATAAACCCGGAAAACAAAGACAAAAGAGGTCAGATCATGAGCAGAAATGAGAATGATTTTTCAATAAGAGTTTTAACAAAAGAAGATGCGGAACAGTACAATGCGCTGCTTCGTTATTCTTTTCAGGTGACAGAGCAGGAGCTTGCAGAGACAGGATGGAAAGACGACGAGATCAAGCAGTCGAAGTTTCCGGTTTTGGAAAGAGCGGATGTGCTGGGCTGCTTTAACAGAGAGGAGCTTGTTTCACAGTTTGCGGTGTATCCGCTGGATATGAATATTTACGGGGAGCGCTATCAGGTGGGCTTTGTCACAAGCGTGTGCACTTACCCGGAATATACCGGTAATGGCATCATGAAAAAACTGATGAAAAAGAGTCTCACACGTATGAAGGAGAGCAATAAGTCCTTTGCACTTTTATATCCGTATTCCATTCCGCTTTACCGCAGACTTGGCTGGGAGATTATTTCCAATAAAATGACTTATGTCATTAAGGACACGCAGGTGCCGCAGAAGATCAGCGAGCCTGGGTATGTCAGGCGTGTGGCGTGGGATGATATTGATTTCAAGGAACTGCACGGTATGTTTGCCGCAAAGACGCACGGCTGTCTCTACCGCAACAAGCTTGCGTGGGAAGAATATTTCCGCTGGGATGAGGATGACACGGTAGTTGCAATTTACTATACAGCGAAAGATGTGCCGACTGGGTACATGGTGTATCTTATCAGCTCGGATGTTATACATATTAAAGAAATGATCTACCTGAACAGGGAAGCACAGCTTGGGTTGTGGGAGTACATCCACAAACATGATTCCATGATCGATGAAGTGCGCGGAAACAATTATTACAGTGAATCGATTGCATTTGAGCTTGACGACAGTGATATCAAGGAGACGATCCGCCCTTACGCAATGGGAAGAATTATAGATATTGCGCAGTTTATTCCGCAATATAAATCAGATCCGGATGGGCCGGGAGGCGTGTTTGCGTTTGAGGTGAGCGATGAACTGCTTCCGTGGAATAATGGGACATTTACGATTGCATTCCGGGACGGAAAGAGCAGTATTTCCGGGGAAACGCCGAAGTATCATCTGAAAATGTCCATAGGAACGCTGACAACCCTGCTCATGGGATATAAGACGGCAGAGTATCTCTGGAATATGGGGAAAATAGAGGGAACGGCGGAAGCCGTAGGCAGGCTTGATGATGTGCTGCTGCATGAGATTCCGTATGTGTCGGATTATATTTAAAAAATTAGTACAAAGTGAAAATCTGCGATATAGAGTGGATGATACTTTTAGAAAAGCCGTAGCGGTTGTGTGGTAAACAGCTACGGCTTTTCTGTTACAGTAACTTCACTTTCTTTGTTTGGAAAAATTCAGTAACCATAATAAAGGATGTGCTTATAATCTGCTTAATCATATATAATAAATGAGATTAAGCAGATTATAGCAACAAATTTTCTTGATTTTGCTATAAAAAATAAGTATACTTTACTTAAAGTGACGAAAAAATAAAGATTAAGCGAAATATAGCAATGTAGGAGACAACAGCTATGCTGATAGGAAGAAAAAGAGAAAGAGAATTATTACAGGCAATGATACAAGATGAAAAATCACATTTTGTGGCGGTATATGGAAGGAGACGTATAGGAAAGACATTTTTAGTCCGGGAAACGTTTCATTATCGGTTTACTTTTCAGCATGCAGGGCTGTCAGATGGCACTATGAAAGAACAGCTATATGCATTTACTTCATCGCTGAAAGATGCAGGGCATCAGGTGAACACCCGCCCAAAAAACTGGCTGGAAGCATTTGATGAGTTAAAGGATCTGATCCGTGAATCAAGTGAAAAGAAAAAAGTGATTTTTATTGATGAATTGTCATGGATGGATACGCCAAGGTCTGATCTGATGATGGCATTAGAAAATTTCTGGAACAGTTTTGCGTCCGCAAGGAAAGACGTGATACTGATCATCTGTGCATCGGCAACTTCCTGGATGTTGTCGAAAGTGGTTCATAATAAAGGCGGGTTATATAATCGTTTGACGGAGCAGATACAGCTTCACCCATTTGTGCTGGCAGAATGCGAGGATTATGTGCAGGAAGCCGGGCTGGTAATGAATCAGGAACAAATTTTACAGTATTATATGATTTTTGGTGGAGTTCCATTTTACTGGGGCTTCTTAAAAAAGGGACTGAGTCTGGCACAAAATATTAATGAAATCCTATTCGCAAAGGATGCTCCGTTAAAAGAAGAGTTTAAATATTTATATGCTTCTGTTTTCAAACATCCTGATACCTATGTAAAGATTATCAGAACATTGGGAAAGAAAAAAGCAGGAATGACACGGGAAGAACTGATTTCATTTTCAAAACTGACAAATTCAGGTGATCTGACGGTAAAGCTGGAGGAACTCGAAAGTTGTGGTTTTATCAGAAAGTATTACGCATTTGGAATGAAGAAGAAAAATGCGGTATATCAGCTGATTGATCATTTTACATTGTTCTATTTCTATTTTTTAGAAGAGGAACCTACGGATGAACATTTTTGGATTAACCAGATGAATACACCGAAAGTAAATACATGGATGGGACTGGCATTTGAAAGGGTTTGTCTGATGCATATAGATCAGATAAAAAGGAAGCTTGGTATTTCGGGAGTTTTGACAGAAGAGAACGCATGGTATTGTAAGAAGGATGCAGAAAAAGGTGTCTTTGGTTCACAGATCGATATGCTGATCGTACGAAAAGATCAGGTGATCAATTTGTGTGAAATGAAATATTCAAGAGCGGAATATACAATTACAAGCGCAGTAAATCAGAGTATTCAAAATAAGATTCATGATCTGATATTATCGACAGGAACGAAATATGCTATTTTTCCAACTCTTATCACGACATATGGTCTTGTACCGAATACGTATTCGGACGGTGTGCAGTCAGTGGTAACGCTTGGGGATTTATTTGCAGAAGTGTAAAAATGCACAAGATTTATTGCAAATAGCCAGACTATCTGGAAAACGACGAAAGAAAAGGGACGGAATTATGAAAAAGAAATTTATAATATTTACAATAACAGGACTGTTGCTTGCATCATTAGCTGCGTGTGGAGGTTCCAAGACACTGGATGCGTCAAAAAATACGGCAGATCAGGAAGTGCAGAATCAGGATAGCCAGGAAACATCGGATGCCAGTCAGGGTGACATGGAAGAAAATGTTGGAAGTGACAGTATGGAAGGCAGCAGCGACAGCACAGAAAATGCAAGTGATGAACAAAGTGGTGATCTGACATTCGCGGATCTTGCAAAATATTCATTTGAATTTTGCAGTGGAGCAGGTGGATGGTCTACCGATTTTGAAATTGAAAAAGATGGCTCTTTCAAGGGATCTTACCATGATTCTGATATGGGAGACACCGGGGATGACTATGAGAATGGAACGATGTATCTCTGCAGCTTTTCAGGAAAATTTACTGACCTGACCAAAATCAATGATTATACTTACCAGATGAAAATGGAGAATCTTACCTATGATGAGACTCCGGGAAAAGAAGAAATTGCAGATGGAGTGAAGTATATTTATACAGATGTTTATGGTCTGGAAGGAACGGACACCTTTAAAGTGTATCTTCCGGGGGCACCGGTGAGAGATCTGTCAGAAGATGTATATTTCTGGGTACGGTGGGCAAATGACGATAGCGAGGAAGGAACGCAGGATACGTTGACGATTCCGATTATTGTAAATGAAGAAATGGGGTATGGAATTTATTCCTACGAAAGACAGACACCATATGAAGAGGCAAAGAGTATATTAAATACTTATCAAGCATCTTATGCTGCAGCAGTGGAGGAGCTTCAAAAAGCAACTCTACAGTCCAGGATGGACGATTACTCCATGCAGATGTATGATATCAGCGATTCCTGTTTAAATGAAATCTGGAATCTTGTAAAATACAATACAAGTGAGGAAAAGTTCAATGAGATTCTCGCCGAACAGAGAAAATGGATTGCAGACAAAGAAGCAGCAGGCAACGAGATTCTGGAACAGAATGATGGTTCTTCTGCACAGATGGACAGAAGTCAAATAATGGCAGAGCTTACCATGGAGCGTTGTGAAGAACTGGCAGATTATTTGAAGTAAGGTGGAAAAAGAGGACAATTTATGCAGATTTCAAGTAGATTTGCTCTGGCGGTGCACCTTTTTATGTGTTCAAGGATTTGGATCGCGAAATTTATACGTCTCTGCTTGGATAAAAGAGAGAATCACAATATTGCAATTCGCTACTCCCTATGCTATTCTGTGTATGTTTGAAAATGGAAATCAGAGGAGAAAATTATGAAAAATCAAACGACAAAAAGAAGTTCTTTTTCAGGAAAAATCGGGTTTGTGCTGTCAGCAGCCGGAGCGTCCGTGGGATTGGGGAATATCTGGCGGTTTCCATATCTGGCTGCCAAATACGGCGGCGGTATTTTCCTGCTTATCTATATCATTCTGGCATTGACCTTTGGCTATACGATGATCATGGCGGAGACATCGTTGGGACGTATGACGAAAAAAAGTCCGGTAGGAGCATTTGCGTCCTTTGGAAATTCACGCTGGTCTTCGCTGGGAGGCTGGATCAACGCGATCATTCCGGTTCTGATCGTGCCATATTATTCAGTGATCGGCGGATGGGTTTTAAAATATCTGGTTGAGTATGTCAGTGGACATGCGCAGGCAGTTGCAGAAGATGGTTATTTTTCTGCATTCATCTCAGATGGATTTTCCACGGAAATATGCTTTGTGATCTTTTCCGTGATCACATTGGCGATTATCTATGCGGGCGTGCGCAATGGAATTGAGCGTGTCTCTAAATTCATGATGCCGATACTTGTTGTGTTGTCTGTCATCATTGCAATTTATTCAGTGACAAGACCAGGGGCTTTGGCTGGTGTGAAATATTTCCTTGTGCCGAATATCAGTAACTTTTCATGGATGACCGTTGTGACAGCCATGGGGCAGATGTTTTATTCGCTGTCGATTGCGATGGGTATTCTCATTACATTTGGTTCTTATATGAAAAAAGAAACTTCCATTGAAGAGTCTACAAAGAATGTTGAGATTTTCGATACAGCAATTGCAATTATGGCTGGACTAATGATCATTCCGGCAGTGTTTGCTTTCTCTGGCGGAGATCCGGACACATTACAGGCTGGACCGGCATTGATGTTTATTACAATCCCAAAAGTTTTTGCAAGTATGGGATTTGGAACTTTTGCGGGAGTAATGTTCTTCTTGCTTGTACTTTTTGCAGCACTTACGAGTGCAATCGCACTGACGGAAAGTGCGGTATCCACGTTTGAAGATGAACTTGGGTGGAGCCGGAAAAAATCTACGGTGCTCTGTGGCGTGATCATGATCGCACTGGGAAGTCTGTCTTCGCTCGGATACGGACCTCTGGCAAATGTGAAGATCATTGGCATGCAGTTTTTGGATTTCTTTGATTTCCTGACGAACTCTGTCATGATGCCGATTGCGGCAATTGCTACCTGTCTTTTTGTTTCAAGGGTTGTTGGGGTAAAGAGAATCGAAGAAGAAGTGACATACGGGGGTGGCACATTCAAAAGAAGAAAAGTTTTTCTGTTTATGATACAGTATCTGTGCCCGATTTTTGCTGGAATCATTTTATTAAGCTCTGTCGCAAATGCATTTGGATGGATTTCCATGTAAATGCATTTGCGATAGTAAGGAACTTATTTTTTTAACATTCCATAATGCTCTTCCATGTTTCCACCGAAGATGGCATTTTTATAGCCCAGTTTCTTAAAGGCTTTGACCGCTTTTTCTGGTCTGAAATTATAACTGCCGATGATATAGAGGGAAGTTTCCTTATCCGGGAATCTTCTTAAGATTCGGTCTTCCGTGATTTTGTCCAATGGGATATTGACCGCACCGGCAACATGTCCGTGGTTAAATTCATCTTTGGTACGACAGTCGATCAACATGGCGTTCTCAGAAGTGTGAGCCTTGTTGATTGCTTCGTTCACTGTCAGTTTTTTCTTGAAAATACTCATTTTATCTCTCTCTTTCCAAAAAAGTATAATGATACAATTTTACTACGGAAAATATTTTGCGTCAACGAAAAAGCAGATGTATTTTCTTTTTTGGTGTGATAAAATTATTGCATGTATGAGTGGGCATGAAATGTGTTTGATATAGAAGGGATAGCACAGATGATCAATATTGCAATCGTTGAAGATGAAGCTATGTACGCAAAGCAGCTGCAGGAGTTTTTGCAGCAGTATCAGAAAGAGAATGGAGAAGTATTCAATATTACCGTTTATTCAGACGGTGACCAGATCGTACATAAGTACAAGTCACAATTTGATATTATTCTGATGGACGTGGAAATGAAGTTCATGGATGGCATGTCTGCCGCAGAGGAAATCCGGAAAGCAGACACGGAGGTTGTCATCATTTTCATTACAAATATGGCGCAGTATGCGATCCGCGGCTATGCAGTGGATGCGCTTGACTATGTGCTGAAACCAGTGTCATACTTCGCATTTTCGCAGAGGTTAAACCGCGCGATCAGCCGCATGAAGAAACGTGAGCAGAAAGTCATCACAGTGAACATCAAGGGCGGCGCTGTTCGGATTAATATTGCTAATATTTATTATATTGAAAGTCAGGGGCATAATTTGGTTTTACACACGATCCTGGGGGATTATGAATCGGCGGGAACGATGAAGGAAGTCGAGGAAAAATTGCAGGGGCTTAATTTCTGCCGTGGAAATAAAGGGTATCTGATCAATCTGCAGCATGTGGACGGTATTCAGGACGGGTGTGCGGTTGTGAAAGGAGAGCCGCTGTTACTGAGCCGCTCGCGCAAGAAAGAATTTATGGAAGCACTGACGAATTACTGGGGAGAGGTTGTAAAATGATGGGACATTTAATGCCGGATATTCCGCGGATTTATACGGCACTTGCGGAGTGGATGGCGTGTATGCTTTTTATTGTATCGCTGAAAAAAAGATTTGAATGGTGGAAGAGTGGGCTTATCATGGCAGGAATGCTTGTGCTGCAGTCTGTTTTTCTAGTGGCAACCGGAAATGTGCCGATCTATTTCTGGATTCCGTGTATGATCGCCGCAGTATCTCTGATGGTCGGGTTCATTTATTTCTGCTGTGACGTGAATTTTCAGGATGCCGGATATTTTGGCATGATCGCATTTGTTGTAGCGGAATTTATGGCATCTTTGGAATGGCAGATCGTATGTACTGTCTGGACAAATGAGCTGCCGGGCAGGGTGACAAAAATTATCATGCTTGCGGCGGTTTATGGTGCAGTATTCTTTTTATTGTGGAAATTATTGCAGCAGCATCTTCCAAAAGATGGAAAGCTGAACATTAGCTTTAAAGAATATTTTTCCGCAGCAGTGATCGTCATTGCAGTATTTGCGGTCAGCAATCTGAGTTTTGTTTCCAATGCGGACACGTTCGCAAATGGATATGCGCTTGAAATCGGTCAGGTCCGCACGATCGTTGATCTCGGTGGAATTGCAGTTTTGTATGCGCACCTGATCCAATGCGGCGAACTCCGTGTCCGCAGGGAGTTAGAGGCGGTGCAGAATGTTTTGCAGAATCAGTATGTGCAGTACAAGCAGTCGCGTGAGAGTATCGACCTCATCAATTATAAATATCACGACTTAAAACATCAGATCGCTGTGCTCCGGAGCGAGACTGACCCGGAAAAAAGAAATGAGTTTTTAAATCACATGGAGGATGAAATCAGGCAGTACGAAGCACAGAACAAGACCGGAAATAAAGTGCTTGATACAGTGCTGACAAGCAAGAGTTTATACTGCGCAAAGCATGGGATCACGTTTACCTGCGTGGCAGATGGAACGCTGCTTGATTTTATGGATATCATGGATATCTGCAGTATTTTCGGAAATGCGCTCGATAACGCGATCGAGTGTGAACTCAAGATTGCAGACAAGGAAAAGCGGCTGATCCATGTGACTGTGTCCCAGCAGAAGAATTTTTTGATCTTACGTTTTGAAAATTACTACGAAGGTAGTTTGAAAGTAAAAGAAGGACGTTTCCTGACAACCAAGAAGGAAAAAGAATTTCACGGTTACGGAATCAAGAGTATCCGCTATACGGTAAATAAATACGATGGCGCAGTCAGTATTGACACAAAAGAAAACTGGTTTGATCTGAAGATTTTGATTCCGATGAAAAAAACGGTATCTGACGGAGTGCAGAACGGATAACTGTGTCAAATAGAAAACGAACGGTTAAACATTCGCATTTTTTGCTTTATAACGCTATGGTTTGTGCATTGTGCATGAAAACATAGCGTTATTTTTGTCTGAAACTCACAACGTGCAATACCGTTTATGCAAAAAAAATGCAGATTATGCAATTTTTCCATAAGAAAAGTACTTTATGTTAGAGTATAGATACAAAGTCCGGAACGGACAAAATAAATCTTGGGAGGATAAATCCTCTCCTCGTCAGAGGAGAAATTTTACATGGTAAAATTGGATTTTCCTTCGGAAAACATGGGAGGATATAGAAATGATCGAGTTTATTATTTCAATTCTGGTTCCTATTTTAGGAGGCCTCGGTGTCAGTGAAGCAGACGTTACAACATATGTAACAAACTGCAGCGGATACATTTATGCAATCCTTATTTCTATTTTAGTATTGATTGTATTATTAGTAGCTGCACACTTTATTGCACCAAAAGGAAAAAGACATTTAGTTCGCTGGGGAGCTTCCTTAGCATGGGTACTTGCACTTGTGACCATGGTAAACATGGTTTGCTACGGACCGCTTTACACAAACCTTTCCGTTGTATTAAACGGTGGCGGAACAGTATCCGATGAAGCAAAAACAGCAAGTAATGAAGTGATCAAAAAAGTCGGCGAAGAAGGTATGGTTCTTGTAAAGAATAATGGATTATTACCTCTTAGCAGTGATGTGGATTCCATGAACGTATTTGGATGGGCATCTACAAACCCTATTTATGGTGGTACAGGTTCAGGTTCTGCAGATACATCTTCTGTAGTAAGTATTTTACAGTCTTTATCAGATGCAGGATATAAGACAAATGAGTCCCTGACAAAAATGTATATAGATTACCGTGCAGACAGACCGGCTGCAACAATTTTAGGCGGAGACGGATCCTTTGATATCACATTACCGGAACCTACAGCAGATTATTATACAGATGATGTCATGAGCGAAGCAGAAAGCTTTTCTGATGTAGCAATGGTAGTGATCAGCCGTGGCGGTGGTGAAGGATATGATCTTCCAACAGATATGAACTCCGTTATTCATGGTACATATAACGTGGCAGATGAAGTTTCTGTAAATCCTGCAAACTATGCATATACAAATATTTCTTATACGAACAATGGCGATTATGATGATTTTGATGCAGGAGAATCTTATCTTGAACTCTCTAATACAGAGGAAGCAATGCTTGATAAGGTTTGCTCAGAATTCAGTAAAGTAATCGTTGTGATCAACGCAAACAACCCAATGGAACTTGACTGGGTAGACAATTATGATTCTATCGGAGCAGTAATCCTTGCACCTGGTACAGGTCAGACAGGTATGGCTGCACTCGGTGAGATCATCAACGGATCTGTGAATCCATCCGGAAAAACAGTAGATACTTATGTAAAAGATTTAACACAGACTCCATACTATAATAACATTGGAGCATTTGCATACAACAATGTTGACGACTTAAAAGAAGCAATCGCAGCTTCTGATACAGCATACGAAGGAACAGTTTCCTTTGTTGATTATGTAGAAGGTATCTACGTAGGATACAAATATTATGAGACAGCATCTGATGATGGTGTGATCAATTATGAGGATGTTGTAAAATATCCATTTGGTTACGGATTATCTTATACAACATTTGAACAGAAAATGAATGATTTCTCTGATAATGGAGACAATGTAACATTCAATGTAACAGTTACAAATACAGGCGATGTTGCAGGTAAGGATGTTGTAGAAGTATACTTCACACCACCTTATACAAACGGAGGAATCGAGAAAGCTTCCGTAAACTTAATCGATTATGCAAAAACAGGTGAGATCGCACCGGGTGAATCTGAAACAGTTGAGTTTACAATTAACAAAGAAGATATGGCATCTTATGATGCAAACGAGATCAAAGTAGCAGGTGGCGGATATATTCTTGAAGCCGGTGAATACACAGTTTCTGTCAGATCTGATTCCCATACAGTATTAGATCAGGCAGCCTTCACTGTAGATTCAGATATCAACTACAGCGAGAATGCACGTACAACAGATAATGTAGCTGCAACAAATCAGTTAAATGATTATACAGCAGGAAATGTTACCTATCTTTCCAGAGCAGATGGATTTGCAAACTATGCAGAAGCTACAGCAGCACCAGCTGAAGAAGCTTATGTAATGGATGATGCAACAAGAAAAGAAGTAGAAGCAAACTCTACAGCATACTATGACTCTACAGCATATGACAATGCAGAAGATACAATGCCAACATTAGGATCTGACAATGGTCTTACATTAGCAGATTTAACAGGCAAGGCTTATGATGATCCAATGTGGGATCAGTTATTAGATCAGATGAGCTTTGAAGATATGTCATTACTTGTAAACCTTGGTGGATGGCAGACAGCTCAGATCGATTCTGTAGGAAAAGTTGCAACAAGTGACTGTGACGGACCTGCCGGAGTTAATAACTTCATTACAGGAACTTATGGAACACCATATCCAACAGAAGTATTAATGGCACAGACATGGAATACAGATTTATTATATGACCTTGGACTTGCAATGGGACAGGAGTATGCAGATGTAAATAACTACGGTGTATACGGTCCGGCAATGAACACACACCGTTCTGCATTTGCAGGAAGAAACTTCGAGTACTATTCAGAAGATGGAGTACTTGCAGGTAAGCTTGCAGCAGCCCAGGTATCTGCAATGGCAACAAAAGGCACATACAATTACATCAAGCATTTTGCATTAAACGACCAGGAAACAAACAGATGTGCATTCTTACTTACATATTCTAATGAGCAGGCAATCCGTGAGATTTACTTAAAACCATTCGAATTATGTATCAAGAATTTTGACGGAACACAGATTGCTGTAATGTCTTCTTTCAACTGGATCGGAACCGTTCCGGCATGTGCAAATGAAGACACATTAACAACAATCCTTCGTAATGAGTGGGGATTCCAGGGAATGGTCATCACAGATTATGATGGTTCTTACGGATACATGATCACAGACAGCTGTGTTCGTGCCGGAAATGACCTGATGCTCGGATTTAACTATCAGGAATCTAACCAGCTGACAAATACAGAAAGTGCAACTCTTAATAATGCACTTCGCACATCATGCAAGAACATTATGTATACAGTCGCAAACAGCGGTTATTATACAAATGCTACTGATGATGGCGGAATGTCAAATATGACAAAACTCTTTGTGACAATTGATGTTGTAACAGTATTATTAGTAGTACTCTGCATGGCACTTGTGATCGTTCGCTATCGCAAAAAACATGCAAAAGCAGTAGAAGTTACACCGGAAGAGAAAAAAGAAGAATAGATTATCCAGCACCCCTGCGTGCAAAGATAACAGAACTTAAAATATGACAGGAAGTCCCTGCGTGTTCGATAAGGAGCATGTGGGGGCTTTTTTATGGAATGGAAAGGGCATGATTTGCAGGGTGTGCATTCCGTTGTCTGGCAGAGAGGATGAGTTCTTATCGGATGAAACAGTAAATGTTATCGCATAGGCACAGGAACTGTGGTATACTGTGCCTATGTAAAATGAATGTGTTTTATAAATCGGTATTTCTTGAGGGAAGGTGATAGTATGAATTATATGATAAAAGGTATACAAGCACTTAAAGAATCGTTTTTCTTAGGTATCATAATTTATATTGTTATTTTTGTGTTGCTGTATCTTTTCAAAAAACGCAGAACTATCTCATGGAATTATATGTTTGAGGGAATATTCTGCATTTACTGCGTTACGCTTCTCAACCTAACGGGGATTTTCACACTAAGTTATAGTCTGAATGGTCCTTTCAATTATAATTTGCTTCCGTTTATTGGGAGTTCTATTGTCCCTATATTGCTTAACTTCGCTTTGTTTTTTCCTCTTGGTTTTTTGTTGCCGCTTATTTTTCGTTCCTGTAGAGGGAATTGGAAAAAGGTGGCGATTATTAGCGGTTTAATCTCATTCTTGATTGAACTATTACAGTTGTTTGGCGGCAGATATGCGGAAATGGAAGATTTTCTAATCAATACCTTGGGCGGATTTTCAGGCTATATTGTCTGTACCGCCATATGCGAAAGAAAGACAAATCGCCGAAAAGCAGTTGTTTCCATTGTTACACTATGTTTGACCCTTGCACTTTGTTTGATTGGAATTTATGCAGTGGGGGACAATGAAAAACAGCTACCGGATGGACTGTCTGCTGTCGAAAATAGCATTGCTGAAATCAATGTTTATTCTGAGGGAGAAGAACGGAGCATTAGCATTGATTCCTATCAATACCGCTCTTTTGCAAGTCAGATTTCCAATTGCGGCGGTCATTTGCTGGAAATCCAAAAAACTTCTGAAGGTGAAATTTGGAATGATACAGACTGCTTTATCGAGATTATATATACTGCTGACCAGACGATAAAGTTTGAAAATGCTGAGAATTTCTCCATTGAATGTGCTGACAGACTTTTATATAATGCCGACAAAAATATTCTATATTGGGGTGAGGCAGGTTATCAGAACTGTTTGGACTATACAAAAATGAATGAAGAAATGGAGGCACATAAAGAAGAAATATTGAAAGGATATGAAGAGTTGTCTACTTCAATTCGTGATTGCTTTAACCAGTAACAATTTCAGCTTTCTGTGCGGGCTTTATGAAGGCGACCCAGTGGAGCAGGCAATAAGGAAGTGGAAATGCGGATAACTTCCAGTTGAACAAAATCGCTGCGCGATGGCCTGCCAAGGCTGTGGCGCAGCTTTCTTTTTCTCAATAATAAAATAGGCAATGGCAATTCTTACCAGTATTTGATATTGTAAAGTTACCACACAAAACAATTCAATACAGAAAGACACCACTGCCTATGAAAAGAATACCATTTGACCGCTTTTCTGACAAGCGGTTTTATTATGCTAATGCACCTCCATGTAAGCAGGGTTTTTCATTAACTACTGATTTTACATGGAGGATTTTATTATGTACGAAGAAATTTTTAATCAGATTCAATCTGCTGCGAATAAACGGAATCTCAAGGATTCCACGATTCATGCATACTGTACCAGTGTTGCTCATTTTTTGAACCACACAGCCAAGGATATAGATGCATTAACAACTGACGATGTTGATATATTCCTAACTGAAAAGAAACTTTCCGGGATTTCACCAGAAACATACAATCACTACCATTCAGGAATCCGCTTCTTTTACAAAAAAATATTGAAGAAGAATTGGGATGATGATGACATACCTCGTATGAAAAGGGACAGAAAGTTACCAACGGTGCTTACAAAAACAGAAATATCAGCTATTCTTGATGCTACGCCAAATCTGAAGCACAAAGCTATGATTGCTACTATGTATTCAGGCGGACTTCGTGTTTCAGAAGTCACACATCTTCATTATGATGATATTTCACGCACGAACAAAACCATACACATCCGTGATGGGAAAAGTCGCTCTGATCGTTATACTTTGCTTGCAGACCGGACGCTCGAAATATTGACAGAATACTGGTTTCAATGTGGCAGACCAAGAGGGATTTTGTTCCCAAGTTCATGGACAGGGGATTATCTTACAAAAGATAGTGTCATTCAGTTTTTTCGTGAAAGCGCCGAAAGAGCAGGCATTCAGAAACACGTCTCTACACATTGTTTGCGTCACAGTTTTGCAAGTCATCTGTTTGAGTCAGGCTGCGATATAAAATATATTCAGGCTCTTTTGGGACATCGCGATCCAAAATCAACAGAGGTTTATCTGCATGTAAGCAATAAAACCCTGCTTGGAATTAAGAGTCCATTTGATGAGATGGGCGGTGAATGATTATGGAGAAATCATGTACGATACAGGATGTATTTGAACGGTTTTATCCTTCTTATGAAAAGAGGAATAGCCCTCCTGCTCATCATAGAAAAACAGCTTATCATATCATGAACTGTAAAACAGGCGCTTTTGGTGTAAACATCAGTGTTTGTGAGGACTGCGGATGTATCAGCATTCATAATAACTCCTGCAGAAGCAGATGCTGTCCCATGTGCCAGGAGTTTCCGAAAGAGAAATGGATTGATGCACAAAAAGAGAACGTACTTGATGCACCCTATTATCATGTAGTATTCACAGTTCCTGAGGAATTGAATTCCATCATTTACAGCAACCAGAAGCTGTTGTATGATGCACTGTATCATGCTGCCTCAGCAACCTTGAATGAATTGGCAAAAGACGCAAAGTACCTGGGAGCTGATATAGGGTATATCTGTATTCTTCATACCTGGGGTTCTGCAATGAATTATCATCCGCATATTCATACCATTGTTCTTGGAGGTGGACTTGATGATGAAAACAAATGGAAAGATACAGGTGGAAAATTTTTTCTCCCATATGGTGTTATCTCAAAAGTATTTCGTGGAAAATATATGGATGAGTTAAAAAGCCTGTGGAATGATTCTAAGCTTAAATTTCATGGTACAGCAGAGAAATATCAGAACAGCTATCGTTTTAAAGAACTTCTTGATAAGTGTTATGAAAAGAACTGGGTCACTTACTGTAAAGAAACTTTCAATGGTGCACAGTCGGTTATCAATTATCTTGGAAAATATACCCACAGGATAGCAATCAGTAATCATCGAATCAAATCCATGACAGATACGACAGTTACATATGTAGTAAAAGACTATAAAAACGAAGGCTGCTGGAAAGAGAAAACAATTTCAGGAGAAGAATTCATCCGTCGATTCATGATGCATGTTCCTCCAAAACGATTTGTCAGAATCCGGCACTATGGTCTGCTATCATGTAGAAACAAGAGAAAAAAGATAACTCACTGCAGAAACCTGCTTGGATGTAAGAAATACATTTCTACATTAAAAAATCTAAATGCAGTAGAAATGATAAAGGTTTTGTATAACATCGATGTATGCAAATGTTCTTCTTGTGGAGGGAATATGGTATCACCCTGCAAAGATAAATACAGTTCTTCTTTTCGTGCACATATGAGATGTTAAGATCTACAATTGCATAGAATAAATGACTTCCGCATAGGAGGTTTGTTTGTCATGCCTGAAATTGATTTCTTGAATAAAAAAACTTTTACCCAAACATCCGGTATGATAAACTTAAGGAAAAGAGCAACGATTGAATCCCCATAGCTATCGGCTAAAGGGACGCGACTTTGTTCACCAAGGTAAAATCGAAATTGATGTAAACGAAAGGGCAGTTTTTATCAGAACTCAAGGCTGCTTTTTCGTTTACACCAACTCCGATTGTTTCCTTAACAGTTTGTCTGACTAACAATAATTTAATAACGAACTAATACAAGCACTTTAAGCATGGATTCAAAAAAACAGGAAGGTAAGATAGATAGAAAATGTTATTAGAAGAATTTGACGCAAATAAAACTGCAATCATCAACCCGGATATGTGTGTGGAGAAGATTGAAAATTTTCCGGAAGTTACGATTTCCTGTTTTTCAGAAGAACTTTTCAATGAGGTACTAGAATTTTTTCGTGCAAAAGAAATAGCGAGTGTTCATTCTGCAAGTGGCTTGAATCCTATTTATGAAGTTACATATAAAGGAAAAAGATTTGCAATGTTCAAATCAATGGTCGGGGAACCTTTATGCGTGGGACAGTACGAAGAAATAATTGCAATGGGAAGTAAAAGACTGATTTTGCTTGGAAATTGTGGGGTATTAGATAAACGGATTGAAGATTGTGGAATTATTATTCCGATTAAGGCTGTCAGGGATGAGGGAACGAGTTACCACTATGCGAAACCATGTGACACAATTGATGTGAATCATAATTACAGGGATGAGTTTAAGAAAGTTCTGAAAGAGTTTGGATATCCTTATGTGGAAGGAATCACATGGACAACAGACGCCTGCTATAGAGAAACAAGGGATAAGGTGAATAAGAGAAAAGAAATGGGTGCGGTCTGTGTCGAGATGGAGTGTGCTGGAATGCAGGCACTCTGTGATTTCAGGGGAACAGAATTTTTCCAGTTCTTTTATGCAGGAGATAACCTTGACCATTCATCCTGGGAGCCAAGAAGTTTATCAGGCAGTGCAAGATTGGATGATAAGAGTAAAATCATGCTACTGGCCTTTGAACTTGGTCTTAAAATATTAGAAAAATTGTAGAAGGAATGATGGATATACAGTTAGCTACAGAGCTTAAAGGAAAACTTTGTCCTTTGCATGAATACAAATAAAAAATCTTAAGGTATGAAAAGAATAGTGTGTAGACGAATCGCATATGCTAATTAGGATTATGGGGATCTGCGAATTAAATGTAAGATAATGAGTGGGGATTTGCGTATCAAATGCGAGATGATGAACGGGGATTTGCGTAGGATACGCATTTACACGAACGGGGATTTGCGATATAATTTAGATTTTTTCTTCCTCCAATTACAACAGTTGACCGGAGTCAGACTGTATGAAAAGGAATCCGTGATTATATTTGATGAGGTTCAACTATTGCCGAAGGCAAGACAGGCAATCAAGTATCTTGTGGCAGATGGAAGATATAAATACATTGAAACAGGGTCACTTTTATCGATAAAGAAGAATACGAAGGATATATTGATTCCGAGTGAAGAACATAAGATATCCATGTATCCGATGGATTTTGAAGAATTTTTGTGGGCAGTTGGTGATGAAATCACGGCGGATACCATTAAGCTGCTTTTAAAAAGCAAAAAATCTGCCGGAAATGCAATGCACAGGAATCTGATGCGTATGTTCCGGTTGTATATGTTGATTGGCGGAATGCCACAGGCTGTAGAAGCATATTTAGAACACAATAATCTACAGGTAGTGGATGAGGTAAAAAGGGAAATCGTTGATTTGTATGAGGAAGATTTTACAAAGATAGATGGAACCGGGCTTGCAGGTGATATATACGATGCAATCCCGGCAAATCTCAGTGGAAATGCATCGAGATATGTTTTGTCAAATGCGAGGGAGGGAACAGGTTCGTGAATTAGTACCGGATATTCTTAGTTCGTATACTGTAAATATTGCATATCATGCAAATAATCCGGGAGTAGGAAGGGCACTGGAAAAAGATGCCGGACGGTATAAGTTATTTACCTCCGATGTCGGGTTGTTTATAACACTTGCTTTTAAGGATAAAAAATATACAGAGAATATCATTTATAATAAGCTGCTATCGGATAAATTAGAAGCGAACCTCGGATATATATATGAAAATGTCGTGGCACAAATGTTAGTTGCCAGGGGAAACAACCTGTTTTATTACACGATGAAAAGCGATACATCGAATCATCTGTATGAGATAGACTTTTTGTTGTCAAAAGGGGATAAAATTAATCCGATTGAAGTGAAGTCTGGAAATTACAGAGGGCATAAGTCGTTAGATGTGTTTTGCGATAAGTATAGCAGCCATATCAGAGATAAATATGTAGTTCATACGAAAGATTATAAATGGGAGAATGGCATCCATTATCTGCCGGTATATATGATCCCATCCTCAATAGTTTTTTGAGATTCCCGTATGAGGGGGAAAGTCAATTACAAACAGAATAAGTTACAGCAGTGAAAGTGACGATACAAATGCAGGAGGAGCAGAAATGTTCTTCCTGTTTTTTCATGCAGCTTCAGCAGCCGGCGGGGAAAGGAGACCGTATGGCAAAGTTTTTAAACTATGAGGACCGGCTGGACATAGAAAGCGGACTAAAGGAGCACATGACTTTTACAGAGCTTGGAGAGAAACTGGGAAGGGACAGGACTACCATCACAAAGGAGATCCGGAACTATTCCATCGAACAGGACACCGGTTATGGAAGTTACCCGCATAATACCTGCAAGTACAGAAAAGCATGTAAGAGGAAAAAAGTATGCGGGACAAATGACTGCAGGCATCCGCTGGTAGCTGTCTGTAAACAGTGTGAGCTCATATGCAACCGTTACTGTGAGCATTATGAAGAAGAAATATGCACCCATCGTTTTAAACCACCCTATGTATGCAACGGATGCAGTGAAGTGAAGAAATGTACGCTGACCAAAACAGTTTACGATGCGTTGGAAGCCCAGAGACAGGCGACGGAAAAGATATCGGAATCCCGAAGCGGGATCCTTGCTACGGAAGGGGAAATCGCCAGACTCAATGAGATCCTGGTGCCTTTGGTAAAGCAGGGGCAGTCTATTCATCAGATCTATCTGACGCATAAAGATGAACTGATGTGCAGTGAAAAGACCCTCTACAACTACGTGGATGGATGCCGTGTGGGAAGGAATTATCATGATTATGAAGTATATATGGAACAGCATCCGGACACAGCAGTGGTGCAGATGGATTCCGTGATCGGGAGCAAGGGAGGAAAAGTCCTGTTGACGATATATTTCGTAAATGTGTCACTGATGCTGGGATTTTTGCGGGAAGCAAATACCTCAAAATCGGTGATAGATATTTATGATGAACTGTACCACCGTCTGGGAGGACAGGATTTCAGAAAGCTGTTTCCGGTCATCCTGACGGATAACGGAAGTGAGTTTTCCAATCCGAAGTGTATAGAGAACGGACCGGATGGAAAAGGATTTCAAAGGACGAGGATCTATTACTGCAATCCAAGTGCGCCGTACCAGAAAGCGGAGATTGAAGTGGGGCATGAGTTTATACGCAGGATCCTACCGAAAGGAAGAAGCTTTGATGAACTGACGCAGGGAGACATAGAGCTGATGATGAACCATATCAATTCCTACCGGAGAAAGAAACTGAACGGAAAAAGTCCGTATGAGGCATTCTGCTTCTACTATGGAGAAGACCTGGCGGAGAGGCTGGGATGCCAAGAGGTTGCAGCCAAAGACATCAACCTCACCGCAAGACTTCTCAAAAAGTAACCTGAAGACAGAATAAAGCACAGACCGCCGGCTGAAATAAGAACAGCAAAAGACGTGAATTTTGACTTACAAAATTTGTAAGCCAGAACTGACGTCCGGTTTTTGTGCAAAAAAATACCCTGCCATAAGGTAATTATATCATAAAAGTAAGGGAAAAAACGGGAAAGTCATTACAAAAGTGGAAAGTCGGGTACAAAATTTGAAGGTCGCTTTCAAAATGTGAAACTCGTTTACAAAACGGGAAACTTGGGTGACTATTGAGCTATATGATCCCATTTTTGTAAAATCCTTACCATTTATGCTAAAAAAAGCACAGATTATGCAATTTTTCTCCATAAAAGAATTCTTATGTTAGGATTAAAACAAGTAAAGCGGAACATAAATGCAGAAAGTTATTCCAAAACTGCAAAGTAAAGTTTCGCAGTCCAGAGAGAAAGGGATTAATATTATGGAGAAAATCAAAGGCTTATGGCTTGGATTTGCAGAGAAGCATCCGGGCGCATCAAAATGGATTCGTGAAGGTGGTTTATTCGTTATCGTAAGTAATCTTATCACAGTACTGAAATATTTCATGTTACTGTTTTTACCACTTGCATTCGCAGGGCTTCCAAAAGTTGATTTCGGATTCCCGGGAATCGACATCACATTATTTGGAGAGACATTCAAATGGAACATCATCGGCTATGACGCTGCACACGGCGGACTGCCTTACTTCTGTGCGTACATGATCGCAATGGTAGTTGGTGAGTGTATCAACTTCCCAATCCAGAGAAGTTTTGTATTCCGCAGTAAAGGTAACATCTGGTATCAGGGAATGTGGTATCTGATCGCATTCTGTATCGTAACCTGTATCGTAAACTCCATCAACTGTATCTGGGTTGCTGTTGCAGGAATGTTTGTACCGGACTGGCTCTACAACATCGGAACAACCGTATTAAATGGTGGTGTATCCATGGTGGTATTCTTCTTTGTTAATAAAATCATCTTCCCGGAAGGGGAAGCAAAAAAAGCGGAAGCTTAAGATTTATGGAGCTGCTGTACTGAGAAATTGGTACGCAGCTCTTTTTATGTAGATTTTATTTTTGATTGTGGATGTTGTTTTTGCTGTGTCAGCAGCAAAATTAATAAAAAATTTATTTGTTTCATAGTCTTTTTTATGATATTGTAAATTTACAATTCATTGAGATATGTGTGGCGTATCTTCTATATGGATTCAAAAATTCTTTAAAGTTTTCAATATGAATGGTTTCCCTCCTAATCGTACATTGACAATTGAATAGGAACTTTACATTATGCTATAATATCACCAGCGAAAGGCGGTGATGGAAAGTGAATGAGGAATATATGCCAACAGATGTACAATTCAAGTATGAATTAAGAAAACACTTAACAGAACTGGAAAGAAAGCTTGAACTGCTTCGGAACGAAGAGTATGAAAAGCTTGAAAAAGAGTATTTGAAGGAAATACAGGATATTCAGACAAGTTTGGAAGATTAATAGAAAACAATATAAAAAAGAAGGTGTAAAGTCGTGATAGAAAAAGGGCTTTGCACCTTTTTCAATTGAATAGGAACTTTACATTATGTTATAATATCACCAGCGAAAGGCGGTGATAGCATGGAGGATAATGGAATGACAAGAGAAGAACTTATCAGTTTGACAATTGACAAATATACGGATCTGCAGCGCATTAAAAAATCCAATGGCGGTGTGGAGAACAAAGAACTTGATTATCAGATTAAGGTCACACTTGCAAAGTTATCTTCACTTGGTATATCCGTCGAAGATATTACATTGTAGATTGTGAAAAATTTATCAGGGTGTGGAGCCAAAACAATGGCTTCGCACTCTTCTCATCTGGGAGAAGGTTATGTTAAAAATAGCAATCGTAGAGGATGAACGTGAGTGCCAGGAAGCACTCATCGAGCATCTGAGAAAATATGAAAAAGAGAAAAACGAAGCATTTATCGTAAGAATTTTTAATGACGGCATAGATATTCTGGATGATTATTCTGCGGACTATGACCTGATTTTTCTGGATATCCATATGAAATATCAGGATGGAATGACAACCGCAAAGAGAATCCGCGAAGTGGATGCGGACGCACAGATCGTGTTCATCACGGCGCTGGCGCAGTATGCAATAGAGGGCTACAAGGTAAATGCACTGGATTTTATTTTAAAACCGGTTGTTTATGAGCAGCTTGCGATGACCATGGACAAAGTGCTGGCAGTGACGTCAAAGTACCACAGGGAAAAACAGCTTCTGGTTGCAGAAGGGGAACGAAAATGCAAGATATCTACCGAGGATATTTTATATATTGAGGTTGTGGGACATGATATGTTCTTCCACACAAAAGATAAGGTGTATTCAAAACACGGAATTCCGTTAAAAACAATGGCAGATGAACTGGCGGAATATTATTTTGCCAAAAGCGGGCAGTCACAGCTTGTAAATCTGCGGTACGTGGATGAGGTGAAGAAAGATACTGTTTATGTGGGCGGAACGCAGATATTCTTAAGCCGGAGCAGGAAAAAAGAATTTTTAGAGGCATTTGCCGATTACGTCGGAATGGAGATTTGAGATGGAAGTGACAAGTTTTAATTTCCTATACATGTTAGAAATGCTGCTTCCGGCGATCGGACTTTGTATACCATTGAAAAAAAGAAAACATGGCATGGGAAAAGCGATGGCAATCATAATTGTGGGTACCTGTCTGCTTGGTGTCTTACCCATTTTTTACATAAAATACTACGGGACGGAAATGCAACAGGGGATTTTGTGGGTGGAATCCGTCATTCTTATGTTTGTGTGGTTTGTTTTGATATGGGCGATACTGATTTTTTCAATCTATTTCTGTGCGGAAAGCAGTATCTATGAGGCGATGTACATTTTTGCCTTAAGTTATGGTGTGGAACATATTTTTTACTGTATTCGGGTTCTCGTGGAACATTTTACAGGTGGAATCATAGGAAACAAACATCCGCTTGTATACATTCCGTGTCTTGCAGGCTCTTTTCTTCTGGCGTATTTCTGGTTTGCAAAAGGAACCGTGTATGAGGGAAAATACCCGATTGGGGCGATTTCCGCGACTACAACATCCGTTGTTTTAATGGGAATTGTGTGGGGACTTAGCATTGTGATGGACTATCTGGGATATGCGCATATACATAGCATTTATGCAATCCTGTGTTGTCTGTTTATTCTGACGAATCAGCGGGAACAGATGAAAAGGGAGACAGAGCGCATCGAATTTTCACAGAAAGAACAGCTCTGGGAAAAGACAAAGCTGCGTTACGAGATGTCAAAGGAGAGTATCGCAGTTGTAAACCAGCATTATCATGACATGAAACATCAGCTCATGATTTTATCGACGATGAGTGATGAGGATAAGCGCAAGGCAAAGTTACAGGATATGGAGAGTAAAATTGCTGCTTATGATGCGGTGGTCCGAACCGGAAATGAATATCTGGATACCGTTTTAACCGAGAAAAAACTGACCTGTCAGAGTAATCAGATTTCCATGAGCTGTATTGCAGATGGGAGCCAGCTTGCGTTTATGGATGAGCTTGACCTATATACTTTATTCGGCAATGCCCTTGATAATGCGATCGAGGCAAATCGGAAAATTTCAAACGTACATGAACGCTGGATATCTGTGCAGATACAGAACAAAAAAGGAATCCTTCTGGTGGAGATTGTGAATCCTTATGAGGGAAGTCTGGTCTATGACAGTAACCATATGCCGGTTACGTCCAAGCAGGATACAGGAAGTCACGGATTTGGAACAAAAAGCATGAAGAACATTGTCGAGCATTACGGCGGTCAGATGGTCATAAAGACCGAACAGAACAAATATCTGCTCCGCATGATTTTCCAAAATCCACATGGACGATAAAAACATATAGGAATCCATACAATATCAGATTTTATGAAAAACAACGGAATATGTCTCTCAAAATGCAGGTTACGTCCAAACCTGCATTTTTCTTTTCTTTCGTGGTATTTTTATGGTAAATAGAAGCAGCAAAACCTTTCATAGTTTTGAGTTTTGCTGCCGGAAGTGAATTTTTTAAGAGGAGGAAACTATGAGTAAAGCCAGAAAAATAATAGGAACAACAATACGTTCTGTGCTGATCATTCTATTTGCAGTGATCATCGCAGTCGTAAACACCATCCTTCCGAATTATGCGAGAATGATGGACAGTATGATCGGGGGAATCAACACACAGATTGATAATTCCGATGTAGACACAACAGGTCTTGATCTTGCGTATAACAAAGCAGATTATACGACGGACAGTATCAAAGAAGCAGAGGTAGCGCTTCATCAGCAGATCGCAGATGAGGGGACGGTGCTTTTGAGTAATGAGGGAATCCTGCCAATGGCACAGGATACGGAGTTCAGCTTTTTCAGTGTAAATTCAGCAACTGTTTCCGCCAGTGATTCTATGCTGGGAGGAAGAAATCTGACACAGGTTTTCGAGGACGCAGGAGCAAAAATCAATACAACTTTAATGGATTTTTATTCAGAGCAGTCGAAAGAATACGGACTCAGCTCCGGTTCGATCAGTTTTGGTGACGCAGAAGATTTTGCTATCCATGAAGTTCCGTTATCCGTATTACAGGAGAACACAGAGGTCATGGATTCGGTAAAGAATACCGTGCCGGTTTATTTCTTAAAGAGAGTGGCAGGCGAAGGCCGTGACATGCCGCGTTCCATGTACAATCATGCGGAGAGTGAGGAAGATAAGGCAAAAAGTTATCTGGAGCCTGATTCCACAGAGCTGGAAATTATTTCTTATTTAAATGACAACTTTGATAATGTGATTCTTGTAACCAATTCCAACGCTGCATTAGAGCTTGGCTGGGTAAAAGATTACGAGAATGTCAAAGCAGTGCTTTCCTGCACCGCAATCGAGTCCATTCCATACATTCTGACCGGACAGGTAAACCCATCCGGAAGAACGGTAGATACGTTTGCAGCAGATGCATCCAAATCTCCGGCTGCACAGAATTTTGGCGATTATCAGTATGTGGATGAGAACGGAGAACTGACAAAATATAACTATGTGACTTACGAAGAGGGAATTTATGTAGGTTACAAATATTATGAGACACGTTATGAGGATGCCGTTTTAAATCAGGGAAATGCAGGAGATTATGATTACACAGAGGAAGTGGTCTATCCATTTGGTTATGGTCTTTCCTACACAACCTTTGACTGGTCGAATATGCAGACAACATGGTCTGGTGACGAGTGCACTGTGACTGTTGATGTGGAAAACACCGGAGATATGGCAGGAAAAGATGTCGTAGAAATCTACGCACAGTCCCCTTATACCGAGTACGACAAAGCAAACGGAGTAGAGAAAGCTTCCGTACAGCTTGTAGCCTACGGCAAGACAAGCGAACTTGCACCGGGCGAGAAAGAGACGGTAACCTGTACATTCTCCAAAGAGCAGTTAAAAGCTTATGATGAAAACGGAGCAGAGACATATATTTTTGACGCAGGTGATTATTACATCACAGCAGCTGCTAACGCACATGCAGCAATTAACAATATTCTTGCGGCAAAATCTGAGAAGCCAGCTCAAAATGCAGAATTTGTATCTGTATACACACCAGATAACACGGACACCGATGTGACAACCTACGCAACAGATTCTTACTCGGGTGTGACAATCACAAACCAGTTACAGGATTGCAAGGCAGACGTAACTTATCTGACAAGATCAGATTGGGAGGGAACTTTCCCGACACATGACGGAGAGGCAGGAACTCAGATCAGTACCTGGGGAAATGAGATCAATGGTGAAGATGGAGTTTCCTATACATATGTGAAAACAGCGTCCGATGATCTGATCGCAGAGCTTGACAGCTTTTCAAGCGGTACAGATGTTGCTCCGGAGACACTTGCAGACACACAGATTGTCTATGGTGCAGATAATGGATTAACATTGATTAACATGAGGGGACTTGATTTTGATGATCCGCTCTGGGATGACCTTTTAGATGAACTGACTGCAGATGAGATTTATAATACGATCGGTGTGTCCGGTTATGGTATTGAATACATTGATTCTGTAGAAAAACCTTTTAATATTGATGCGGACACCGCAGCAGGATTGATTTATGGTGGTACAGGAGCAATGTTCCCAAACGCAATGACGCTTGCACAGACATGGAACTTAGACCTTGCCAGTGAATATGGAACAATGATCGGAAACGAAGGATTGCTCGGAGGAGCTGATGGCTGGTATGCACCATCCATGAATATCCACAGAACACCATATTCCGGTCGTAACGGAGAGTACTATTCCGAAGATGCATTCCTCTCAGGAGCCGTTGCCTCCAGAGAAGTTTACGGAGCTGCTTCCAAAGGTATGTATACTTACATCAAGCATTTTGCATTCAACGATCAGGAAAACCATCGTGGTGACCGTGACGGACAGTTCAGTGTTGCCACCTGGTTTAATGAGCAGTCTGCAAGAGAGATTTATCTTTTACCATTCGAGATGTGCATGAAAGTCGGCGACGTTACCTTAAATTATGTCGAGAAACAGGAAGATGGAAGCTATGCGAACGCATCAAAATCAATCCGTGCTTCACAGGGTGTTATGACTTCCTTCAACAGAGCCGGTGCAACCTGGGCGGGCGGTGACTATGGACTGATCACAGGAATCCTTCGCAACGAGTGGGCATTTGATGGAATCGTTATGACAGACAATGCCAATACCGGTGTATTTATGGATGGCTACCAGATGACAGAGGCGGGGGCAGATGTGAAACTGACAAGCCTTCTGGCATCTGCAAGATACAATTTTGACAAAAGTGATCCTGTAACTTACTACTATGCAAGACAGGCAATGCACCGTGTACTTTACACGATCGCAAACAGCAAGAGCATGAATGGCGCAATGCCGGGTTCCCAGATCAAAGATGGAATGAGAATTTCAGACAAAATCAAACTGGCAATTGATGCTATTTTCGGTCTGCTGATCGTTCTGGAAGTTTACAGGATTTTCCGGTTATTCAGACCGACAAAGAAAAAGCTTGCGAAGCTTCAGGCAAAAGCTGAGAAAAAAGCACAGAAAAAACAGATGTAAAAAACTTGTCTTTGGGAGTTAAAGTGAAAAAGTAGTGCTGAACCTAAAGACAAGGAATAATTTAATATGCATGTTACAGGGAGTTGCCTTAAAAATGGCAGCTCCTTTTGCAGATTTAACCGTATGCAAAGGAGAAATTGATGGCAGCACATGCGAAATACATGATATAATATTGTCAGACATTTTATAAAAATGATAGCAGGTGGATAAATTTGTATCAGCATAGTGAAACATTGAAAATCGGAAAAATTTATAAAGGTATCAGAGAGGCAATGGGATTGTCACAAGAAGATGTCAGCGCAGGTTTAATGTCAGCCAAAGCATTGTCGCGTTTTGAAAATGATGAAAATTATCCCAATAGTTATATGATGCAGATTCTCTTTGAGCGAGTAGGAAAATCATTAAGGCATTTTATTTTTATGTTGTCTAAGTCTGAATATGAATATCATTTGTGGCGCAGGGACACGGTTGCTCAAATTCTTCGGGGAGATTCTGTACATCATGTTATTTATCAAGGACATAAAGGTAAATATATCGATAAAAAATTACATTGGCAGTTTTGTACTTTTTGGCAAGGTTTTTTAGACAATAATTTAGAACAGATGCAGAATGCAATTGTATGTACAGTGAAAAATTATCCGAATCAATTGACAATGAGAAATTGTCTGAGTATGGAGGAAATTAGCTACATTCTTCTTTTTGTAGAGAAAAAGTTAACGGTTTATCCAGACAAATGGCAGGAGGAGTATGCACAGATACGGTTTTTATTGAATTATGTAGAGAGAATGTTTGACAACGAAGAAATCGTAGAGATATATGGAAGAGCTGTATATGTTTTTGGAACATATATGGATACACCGGATATTAACGAAAAGATTTTGTTCTATAAAAAAGCAATTGAACTAAAAAGAAGAAATTTTAAGATAGAGGGATTGGACAGATTACTGGAAGGGATTATTTTAGAGTTTCAGAAAATTAATCAGCAGGCACCGAAAGATTATGAACAAATGTTGAATATGCTTCGCAAAATAAAAGCAGAGTTTCATATAGATGATTATACATTTTGGCAGATAAAGCCGACTTATGAAGTATATTTGTTAAATGAAGTTTTGAAAATATACAGACAAGAAAAAAATAAGGCAATAAAAGAAATTGCCCAAAAATGTTGTAGTGAAAAAACATATAGAGCATTAGAAAATGGTATGCGGGATGCGAATGATGGAACGCTTGCAGTTCTTTTTGACGAATTGGAGATAAAGTTAGGAATTTATAATGCAGATATTATTACTGACAATTATGCGGATTTGATACTTGTGGATAAAATAAAAATGGTAGGAAAAAGGGCAGTGCAAGGGGAGGAACTACAACTTCTTGAGCATTTGGTGCAAACGCTTGGAGATAAAGCTGAATATGCACAAAATCGGCAATTTGTTGAATGTATGCGGGATATAGCGTTGTATCTGGATGAAAAAATCACGGCAGAACAGTATCAGGAGAGATTAAAATACACACTTTCATATACTATTTCAGAATGTTGCGCTGATAATACAAAACATTTTTTGACGCGGGTGGAGTTGATGTTAATGTATTATACTGCTATTTTAAGTAGAAAATCAGGAAATTCAGAGAAGGGAATGGAGATTGTAAATGAATTGTGGGAACAATTGGTACAAAGCACGGTAAGGTTAGAGGATAGAGATCAGGAAGCAGCGGTGTTAATGATATTGCGGAAAAATTTGTCTACAGATATTTTTCGTTATGATGAAGCATTAAAAATAGCTACAGAAGGAATTGAATATTGTTTCAATTCCGGAGATGCAAGTAAATTATATAATTTTTTATTTGAAATAGGATGGATATATAATGAACTGATACAAGAGAAAAACATATTTATGAAGTCACAGTGCCGAAAGTATTTTGAATATGCACTTTGTATTAGTGAGATGTTTTATATAGAAAGAAACGCATCTATAATAAGAAAGTATTTATCATAAAAATTATACTTTATCATCTATGAATACATCGCTATATGGTGATATAACATTAGAATCTTGAATGTAAAGGGACATTTTGTGTCAGAAAATAGGGCATAAAATGTCCCTTTAAAATAATAAAAATATCTGTATAATAACAAGCAGCTAAGACAAACAATTATTGGAGGAATATATTTGTGACCAAAAATATAAAATATCTAACTAGAAATGCGAAGCTTGTATGTGCAGCTGATTTTTTTTGGAATTTAGGACGTACTTTTCCACATGCGATCCTGACTATTTTTTTATTGGAACAAGGTTTTGATTTAGTTCAAATTGCCACGTTACAATCTGTTTTTATGATAGTAGCAATGGTTACTGAATTTCCAAGTGGAATATGGGCAGATTTATTTGGAAGAAAACAAATTTATATGGCAGCTGTTGTTACATTGTTTTGTTCCTATTTATTAATAGGGTTTTTCAGTGATCACTTTATAGTTATTTTATTCGCCTATGTATTATATGGATTAAGCGTTGCATTGAAGTCGGGAACGCTGGAAGCAGAAGTGGTTTTAGAATTTGAAAAAGAACAACGGGACATAAAAGCTTATTCAGTAGCATCATCTTATGTAATGAGTATTTCTTCAATAGCAGGCGGTTTGCTGGGAAGTTTATTTTATGAGAAAATGCATAGCTATATGTATGCTATTTCATTAGTGCTTTTCGTTTTGGCATTTTTAATGGCTGCATTATGTGTTTTTTCACAAACGTCAGGTCAGAAAGAAAGGGAACAAAGACACTTACGAGATGAATTAAAAGTGGGATTTTGTGTTTTGAAATCATCAAAGCCATTGCTTTATATGATATTGTTATTTGCAGCAGCAACACTGTTTGTACAACCTTTTTTTCAATATTGGCAGGTTCTATATCAGCAAGGAGGAGTTCCAGTACGTTATTTTGGGATTATTTATGTTGCTTTTCAAGCATGTAATTTAGTAGGAACTATGATTTATAATCGGATGAAGATGAGTAATAAAAAAATAATGATTTTTGTATGGCTCATAGCAATCATATTTGCATTTAGTATGATAAATACTCAATTAGCATTATTCCTATTGCCAGTATCAGTTATTTTGTTTTATGTTTTCTATCAGCATTTGGATGTTCTGCAGAAAAAAGTAGCACCAAAACAATTTATGAGCAGTTTTTTCTCATTGGTGGGAACATCTGAAAATATAGCATCAATTGTGAGTTTGTTTATTATGGCAACATGTATAGAATATGTTGGAATTACATATGCATACATAATATTGTTTTTTATGTTTAGTGTCTGTACATACATCTGTTATTTATTATTTTTAAAAGATAAATAATTTGCTATTATTGTTAATTAAAGCAAAATAACGAGCACGACTTCTTTACAATAATGTAAAATTTAGGTAAAATAAAAGATACAAAAAAGAGCAGAACTGCGATCATATTTGAAGTAGTTTTGCTCTTTATTTTTACTGGAAAATATGAGGCGATGGGAGACAGTGTATTTTTCGGGGAATAGCAAAGGAGAGAAAAATATGAGAAAAAACTGGGCAGCATTGGCACTCACAGGCATGTTATGCCTGACAACTTTTGCAGGAACACAGACTGTTTCCGCTGAGACAGCAGATTCCGCAAAACAGGTGGATATTGTATTCACACATGATACACATTCCCACCTTAACACATTTACGACGGTGGTGGATGATGCAGAGAAAGAAGTGGGAGGATTTGCGAGGATCAACACCTTAATTCAGGAGCAGAAAGCGAAAAATCCTGACACGCTGGTGATTGATGGCGGTGATTTTTCCATGGGAACACTGATCCAGACTGTTTTTGAGACGCAGGCGGCAGAGATCCGCATGTTAGGCTATATGGGATGCGATGTGACCACACTCGGAAACCACGAATTTGATTACCGTTCCAAAGGACTTGCAAATATGTTGAACAGTGCGGCGGAGTCCGGGGATGATCTTCCGGCAATGGTTGTCTGCAATGTGGACTGGGAATCCATGGAGGCAGCAGGCTTAAGTGAGGGACAACAGCTGATCAGAGATGCATTTGATGAGTACGGGGTCAGTGACTATGTTGTATTGGAAAAAGGGGATACGGACATAGCTGTCGTAGGCGTTTTTGGTAAAGATGCACTTGCCTGTGCGCCGACCTGTGAACTTTTATTCAAAGATCCAATTGAGGCGGTAAAAGAAACGGTCGAAGAGATCAAGGAGAACGAGGATGTTGATATGATCGTCTGCGTTTCTCACAGCGGAACCTGGGAGGACGAGAGTAAATCAGAGGATGAAAATCTGGCAAAAGCAGTGCCGGATCTCGATCTGATCTTAAGCGGCCACACACATACAACACTGGAAGAACCAATTGTCCACGGAGATACCTATGTGATATCCTGCGGTGAATATGGTAAGAATCTCGGTGAACTTTCCATGACACAGAAAGCAGATGGACGCTGGGAGATGACTTCTTACGAAATTGTGCCGGTCACAACAGACATTGATCAGGATGCAGAGACACAGAACGCTATTGATCAGTTTATGGATACTGTGGACACCGACTATCTGGCACAGTTTGGCTATACCAAAGATCAGGTGTTAGCGGAAAATGACGTGGATTTCTCCACACAGAAAGATCTGGAAAATATCCATGAAGAACACAATCTTGGTGATATCATGTCAGATGCCTATGTGTATGCGGTGGAAAATGCAGCAGATTTTGACGGTGTCCCGGTGGATGTGGCAGTTGTTCCAAGTGGCACTGTCCGTGACACCTATGCAAAAGGCGATATTACCGTGGAGCAGGTATTTAATTCGTTTTCCCTCGGAATCGGGGCAGACGGAGTGCCTGGATATCCGCTCATCAGTGTGTATCTGACGGGAAAAGAGTTAAAGACAGCAGCAGAGATCGATGCATCCGTTTCTGATTTTATGACAACAGCAAGACTTTATAGCAGCGGACTTAATTTTACATACAATCCAAACCGCATGATCTTAAACAAAGTCACAGATGTATATTTAGATGATGGAAATGGCGGCAGGATCGAACTTGAGGACGACAAGCTTTACCGCGTGGTCGCAGACCTTTACAGCGGACAGATGTTAAGTGCGGTTACAGATATGTCCTACGGTCTGTTGTCACTGGTTCCAAAATATGCAGATGGAACACCGATCGAAGACTTTGAGGATGTCATCATCACAGAGAACGGAAAAGAGTTAAAAGCGTGGGATGCGATCGCAAGATACATGGAGTCATTCGAGGATACAGACGGCGATGGGATCGCCAATGTACCGGAATATTACAGCACAGATCATGACAGAAAAGTGGTGGACGACAGCCGGAATATCGTTGACCTTGTAAAAAATCCAAATAAATTCACCGCAATTATTGTTGGTGTGATTGCAGTGTTGATTTTACTTGTCATTTTCATTATATTATTAATTAAGAAAATTGTGAAAAAAGTAAAATCCCGCAAGATGAAAAAGTAAAAAATTTTTCCGGTATCAGTGGATCATTCAGACATACGTTGAAAAGAAAGTTTACATAAGTCGGGATTGGCAGGGAGATTCAAAATGAGCGCACAGGACAACATGGAAAAGGTTCTCAGGGAATTACATGTCCTTTTATCAAAAAGCAATCCATATGAGAGAGATTCTAACTATCTGGTCGTAAATAAGAAAGAGATGCTGGATATTTTAAAACAGCTTGCAGTCTGCATGTCAGAAGTTATGGATGAGTACGAACTGACGCAGCAGGGCAGGGAGCAGGCGCAGCGGGAAAACCGGAAGATCGGGGAAGAAATCATCAATGATGCCAGAGCAAAAGCAGAGGACGTTTATGCCGCATCGGTTATGTATACGGATGAAGCGCTCCGGCGGATCCTTGATATTATGGATGAGGCGAATGAGTCTGTGAAAGCGGTCTATGACAGCATGGGAGAAAAGCTTGCAAATGAAAGAAAACTGGTTTCCGGTGACAAGCTGGAATTAAAGAGTCTGCTGCAGGATCTTAAGGATACGGACAAATACATGGGTATTATTGAGGAGCGGAATAAGAAGATCGCGAAGGAGAAGAAATGGAAAGAAGAGGATATGGAATCTTCTCCTTATGCAGCAGTGAAGCCGGAGATCAAGATCAACCGCGATTATTTTGAACAGCAGGGAATCTCGTTTGAAGAACCGGAGGAGGAACAGCCAGAAGAAAAAACAGAGAAAGCTGCTCCTGAGATCAGCGTGAATCTGGATTCTGAGTACTTTAAGTGGAAAGAGCAGGAAGGAAAAGAAGGGGATCCAGAGGATGAAAAACAGCCGGAGAAAAAAGGATTCTTTGGGAAATTTATGAAATAAAAATTAATAAGTAAAAATCTCCTTATGGGAGGCAGCACGATACTCGCGTGGTCTGCTTCCCATAATTGTTTTAAACTGCTTTGAAAAATAGCTTGGGTTGGAAAAACCGCAATTTAATGCGATCTCTGTGATGGGTGCGTCTGAATCGGTCAGCAGCTTTGCTGCATGGAAAATACGGATCCGCTGCAAATATTCGATCGGACTGTAATGCAGATACTGCTGAAAAATGCGCTGACATTCTCTGGGACAGATGTTTGCAGTGTTCGCAATTTTCGATATAGAAATGGTTTTATCTAAATTCCGGTGCATCCAGGTCAGCATTTTTTTCAGACGTTCGTCCTGTACCGGGGAAATGGAAGGGCTGGAATCCACGGACATTTTGGATAAAATAAAAAGCAGGACATTAGACAGCGCATTCCTTACCTGAAATTCATATCCGTAGTTTTCACTGATACAGGCATGGTAGGCACGGTCAAATTCCTGAAAATACGGAGCGTTCTCAGAGGTATTATGAAACACAAAGAAGGAAGGACCATTTTCCAACAGCGGGCGCATGTATTTGATGTGAAATACACTTTCCGGGGTTCCACAGATCATGTCAGTGCTGAACACAAAGGAGCGGAACAGGCAGGGGGAGGCAGTTTTTGGAACGATGGCATGAATGATCCCTGTGTTGATATAGCATCCCTCCCCGGCTTTCAGTTCATAGGACTGGTCGCCGATGCGAACCGTGACAAGCCCTTCGAGCAGCACAAACAGTTCCAGCTCACCGTGCCAGTGCGGAGGAACATATCCACCCATATATTCATGCAGGTCCATACTATTCAGGGAGAGGTCAAAAAGCCTCGCATTTTTTTCAATTAGTTCTTTGCCGGATGCATCAATAGATAAAGAAATGGAATTATTTAACATAAACACACCGCCTTGTCGCTTTTGTTATATTATAAGTCGCATTTTCTAAAGATACAATGGTTTTTGCTGTGATAAAATTCAGAATGGAGATAAAATGTTTTATGTTCAAATAGTAATAATAAGGAGAACAGCATGAAAAATACAGTGATTTTTGATCTGGATGGTCTGTTGATCGACAGCGAGATCATTTCCTTCCGATTGTATGAGGAGCTGACCGGAAAATATGGACGTTCCATGACGCAGGAGGAATATGCAACGGATTATAGCGGAAAAACCGGCAGTACAAATATGAAGTTTCTGATAGATAAATATCAGCTTCCAATCACATTCGATGATGGAATGGCTTTCGTGGATGAGAGGGAAAAAGAATATTTAAAAGAAGGTGTTGCGCTGAAACCGGGCGCGCGTGAACTGCTGGCGTATTTAAAGGAAAATCACTACAAAATATTGCTGGCAACGTCGAGTACCGAAGACCGCGCAGAGGGAATTCTGCAGCAGAATGGGATCCGTGACTACTTTGACCATCTGGTGTATGGTGTAAATGTGAAACGTGGCAAGCCGTTTCCTGATATTTTTCTGAAAGCATGTGAGGATGCAAATGAGCCACGGAAAAACTGTCTGGTGTTAGAGGACAGCGAAGCAGGAATCCAGGCGGCACATTCCGCGGGAATTGATGTGATCTGCATTCCGGATATGCGGGAGCCGGGAGAAGAATTCAAAAAGATGGTAACAGCACAGCTGATCTCTTTAAAAGATGTGATCATCTGGTTACAGACCTTACAATTGAATGGTGTTATGTAAACTAAAAACAGGGATTGTTGTTTTGATGCCTCCGGCTGTGGTACAATATTGGAATCATAGGCGGAGGCATTTTATATGAAAGTGGTAGTAGCAATTGATTCTTTTAAGGGAAGTATGACAAGTGTGCAGGCGGGAAATGCCTGTAAAGAGGGGATTCTTGCGGCGGCGCATGCGCACTGTGGCAGTGGGGCGGCAGCTGCGAAGGACAGGAGGTCTGCAGCAGATAATATGAATGTTGTCGTAAAACCGCTCGCGGACGGAGGCGAGGGTACGGTAGAAGCTTTGGTAGAAGGGATGAACGGAACCTATGAGTATGTGACCGTGACAGACCCGATGGGAAGCCGCGTAAAAGCAAGATATGGTATTCTGCCGGATCAAACAGCTGTGATGGAGATGGCGGAGGCATCCGGCATTACACTTGTAAAAGAACCGTTAAATCCATGGAAAGCAGCATCCACAGGAGTCGGAGAAATGATTCTGGATGCAGTTCAAAAAGGATGCCGCAAATTTATCATTGGAATTGGCGGCAGTGCGACGACAGAGGGCGGCATCGGAATGTTATCGGCACTGGGCTATGATTTCATGGATGAAAACGGAGACATATTGCCACCGGTTTTTGCCTCGCTGGAAAAAGTGGTGCAGATAGAAAATAATCGTGTGCCGGAAGTGCTAAAAGACTGCCATTTTCAGATCGCATGTGATGTGACAAATCCGCTTTGTGGAGCGCAGGGGTGTGTTTACGTTTTCGGAGCGCAAAAAGGTGTGAAGGAAGAAGAAAAAGAGGGCATGGACAGGGCGATGCAGTCCTATGCGGCATGTCTGGAAAAATTTACCGGCAAAAAGTTCGGTGAAATTCCGGGCACAGGCGCAGCCGGAGGGCTTGGGTTTGCGTTTCTGTGGGGACTTCCAAACGTGGAACTGAAACCGGGAATCGATATTGTTCTTGAGGCAGTCGGGCTGGCAAGTGAATTGCAGGATGCAGATATCGTGGTGACAGGGGAAGGCTGTCTTGATTTTCAGACGGCAATGGGAAAAGTTCCGGTCGGTGTCGCAAAGGCAGCGAAGCAATACGGCTGTAAAGTGATCGCTTTTGCCGGAAGTGTGACAGAAGAAGCTATAAAATGTAATGAAAAGGGAATCGATGCATTTTTCTCCATCCTGCCGGGAGTGTGTTCACTGGATGAAGCCATGAACACGGAAACTGCGCAGAAAAATATGCGGAAAGCGGCGGAGCAGGTGTTCCGGTTGATTTTGGCTTGTGGGAAAGAAAAATCTTCTTTACATCCATAAATTCCTTTGCTATAATCCACTCAAAGCATAATATTTTCCAGTATTTCTAAGGGTGCAGAGAGTTTTCAGATATAGAAATACTGATCTTGATAAGATTTTGTATCTTATTCCTAAATTCATGATAAGCAGTTCATCAGAAAATCTATGCTTTTATTCCAGACAATTTACAAAAGCAGGATTTTTCTAAGAACTCAAGAAAGTCCTGTCATAAAACAGGAGGACTATCATGGCAGATATGAAAGCAATTATGCAGCAGCTCAGTATGCAGGAACAGTACGATGAGAATGCCAAGTGGCTGATTTCACAAAAACCATTTTTGGCAAACATTCTTATCAGGACCATGGACGACTTTAAGGGGATGCAACCGGAAGAAGTTGCAAAGTTGATTGAGGGAGAACCATCAGTTGGAAGGACGCCGGTAGAGGAAGGGTTTACCAATGAAAGGCTGGAAGATGAAACGATGGCGATTTCCGGCATGAATACAGAAAAGAAAGTGCATAATGAAGGTGTTACTTATTTTGACGTTTTGTTTTATGTCAGAACCCAAAATGAACTGGCAAAGATTATTGTAAATATGGAGTTACAAAAAGAAGAACCTGCGCTTTATGATGTGGAGATGAGGGGAATTTTTTATGCAGCAAGGGAAGTGTCTTCTCAGCTTGGTAGAGAATTTAAGAACCAGCATTATAATGATATGAAAAAGGTCTATTCTATTTGGATTTGTATGAACACAAGAGAAAATAGCCTGAATAAGATTGCGTTAAAAAATGAAAATGTGTTTGGACAGTCAAGGTGGAAAGACAAATATGATATGATTCATATTGTGACGATTCGGCTAAGCAGGAAAATGGACGAAGACAGAGGGCATGAACTGCATCGTTTTCTTGGAGCAATTTTTGCGCATGAACTGTCATTTTCGGAGAAAGAAAAAATTTTAGTCAAAGAATTTGGAATAAAGTTAGAGGGAGATAGGAAAGAGAGGTTGACCAATATGTGTAATCTGGGTGAAGGGATTTGGGAACAAGGAATGGAGCAGGGAAAAATATCTGGTATTATAGAAACATGTATGAAGTTAAATATGTCAGAAAATGATATTATTGAAAAAATAAAGGAAATCATGCACATTTCCGGTGAAGAGGCAAAAAGGTACTATAAACAGGCTATGTAAGAAAATAGAATACAAACATAGAAAGAACTACTTCATGAAGTCATTTCAGATTTCACGGAGTAGTTTTTTTGTGAAAAAATTTAAAAAATTCTTCATCCTAAATCCCCGTTTCAATCGTTATAATAATCAGGAGACGTCCTACAAGAAAAATAATTACAGTTTCGCAGAACAGGCGGACTGTAAAGGAGAATATCTTAATGCGCGAAGAGATACTGATAAAAAAATTGCAAAATGGGGATGCGTCTGCATTGGACGAACTAATCTCCATGTATTATCCGGAGATTCTGCGGTACTGCATCTGGCATGCGCCGGATCGCACGCAGGCGGAAGATGCGGCACAGGAAACTTTTTTGAAGGCTGTGAAATATCTTGGAAATTTCGGATTTTCTGGTAAATTCAGAGCCTTTTTATATAAAATTGCAGCAAACACCTGTATTGATATGCAGAAAAATAAATGGAACCAGCATACCGCGTTGGAAGATTTACAGGAAGAACCGTCCTATGTGGAAAAAGATTTTAAAAACGTGGAGGAAGAGCTTGTCATCTGTAGTCTGGTAAAAAATCTGGAGCTAAAAGATCAGGAAATCGTGCTGTTGCGTTTCGGACAGAATCTGAAATTGCGTGAGATCGCAGAAATTGTTGGTTTGCCAATGCGCACAGTGCAGTCCAGGTTGAAGGTAAGTTTAAAGGTGATCGAGAAGGAAATGAAAGGAGGAAACTTAAGATGAGCCGAAAAATGGAAGAAAAATTAAGCAGGGCATTTGAAACATATGATGTATGCAAATTGAACAATGTTGAGCGTATGCAGGCGGTCGAAGAACATGTGATACAACTTGCAAAAGCGCAGTTTCAGAAATCCTGCCGAAACAAAAATAAATTCCGTGATTTATTATTATGTCAACTAAAATTCTGTGGAATCAAAATGTGGGCATTTGAGCTGTTACTTGCAATTATAACAAGCCTGACACTGAAAAATCTTTTGTCAGATCCTTATTTTATGACAACCAGAAAGTTGGTGTTTTTTGTTGTCTGCTTTGCGATTGCAGTACCGATGATGCTATTGCCGTTTTTGTACCGGTCGATACGATATCAGATGTTTGAGATGGAGAGTGTATCGGTCTTTTCCATAAAAACAGTTTTGTTTTCCAAGTTTTTGTTGTTTTTCGGCGGCGAGGTGTTACTTATCGTAGCAGTTTTGTTGGTTTTGTGGAACACAACATCCATTACATTTGCAGAACTGGCAGGTTGTATTCTGATTCCATTTTTATTTGCCAACGATGGTTTCCTACTGTTGCTGAAAAAAATAAAATCAGAAAAGCTGTGCCAGAGTTTTCTGGGGTTTGGAATCGCGTTAATCGCAATTATAGTAATAAGCTTTCGTTCAACAGAACAGATTTTGTGGACGCGGATGACACTGGCAACGGTTGTGTCCATTCTAGGGCTTGTGCTGTACGGAGTGTATGAGAGTATGACGATTTTTAAAAAATATGAGTGAACTTTGCAAGAATCGAAAGGAGGAATGAACCTCATGAAATTAGAAGTAGAAAACATTACAAAAAAATACAAAGATAAAACCGCAGTAGATAATGTCTCCATCACATTCACCCCCGGAGTCTGGGGATTACTCGGGGCAAACGGTGCAGGAAAGACGACACTCATGCGCATGATCGCAGGGATCACGGAGCCAACCGAAGGAAAAATCCTATACGACGGAGTGTCAATCGAGACGTTGAAGGGAGAGTACCGCCGGATTTTCGGCTACCTGCCACAGGAGTTCGGTTTTTACCCGGAATTCAACGTGCAGGATTATCTGGAATATATGGCGGCGTTAAAAGGCATGCCAAAAAGGGAGGCAAAAAGAAAAATCGATGAGTTGTTAGAACAGGCAAGTCTATCGGAAGTGCGCAAAAAGAAGATCGTGAAGCTGTCCGGCGGCATGAAGCGGAGAGTTGGGATCGCACAGGCACTTTTGAACGATCCGGAAGTATTGATCTTAGATGAGCCGACCAGCGGACTGGACCCGGGAGAGCGTGTGCGTTTCCGTAATCTGCTTTCGGAGTTCGCGAAAGACAGGATTGTTGTCATCTCCACGCATATCGTGTCGGACGTGGAATATATCGCAAACCAGAACGCGATCATGAAAGATGGAAAAATCATCGAAAACGATACGACCGAGCAGTTAGTGCGACTGGTAGATGGAAAAATCTGGGAGTGCAAAATTCCATCTTCTGATCTGGTGAAATGGGAGCGTGCATTAAAACTGATCAATTTAAGAAATGAGGCAGATGGAACCACATTGATCCGTTATCTGTCTGACCAGGTAGAGACGCCGGATTCGGTTTCGGCAGTGCCACGGCTTGAGGACTTATACCTCTGGCTGTTTCCACAGGAAGGAGAGGTGCGCTTATGAGATTACTGGCACTTGAGATAAAAAGAGTTTTAAAAACAAAACGGACATGGATTCTGATTGTGGCTTCCGTATTACTGGCTGTGTTTATGGCATACATCCCAATCACATTTGTGACTGTGCAAAAGACGGACGAATCTGGAAATTACGTGGAAATCACTGGAAAGGATGCAATCAACTATTACAAAAGTAATATGGTGCAGGGAGTTGTGACACCGGAAATACTGAGAGATGCGGTGCGCAGATATCAGGAAGTATATAAAACATATGATTCTGTCTATGGGGACAATATTCCGAGTGAAGTATACTATGAAAAATTGAGCGCTTATCAGCCATATATCCGGGGAATCAAGGAGGCGCTGGCAGACCGGAACAATGGAATGTCACCGGTGATCGCGGACATTTCGATTGATAAAGTTGGGGAATACTATGACTTATTAGAGAGCAGACTGGCATCGGTTATCGATATGGAGCAAACCGGTCATCCGGCTGCAAAAGAGGTTGCACTCTCCAAATTTGCAAAAGTACAGCGGCCATACGAGTATTACTATGGCGCTCCGAGCGACTCCATGGAATATGAGACGTTATTCATTTTCCTGATCACAATCCTGTGTGCGGTGATCGTGGCACCGATTTTTTCAACCGAGTATCAGACAGGAGCGGATGATATTATCCGCTGTACGAAAAACGGAAAGAGGAAGCTTGCAATCATAAAAGTTGCTTCGGCGTGTCTTATCGTGGGGATGCTCTATCTGTTGTGCGGCATCACATGGATTGTCGTGACAAATAGTCTCTTTGGATGGGAGGGAACGAAAACCTCTATCCAGCTGAGCTTTTCTGTGACGACACTGCTTCCTTACAATGTTGGTCAGTTACAGTGGGCAAATCTGCTGGGAGGATTTTTATTATTCTTGTCAGCAATCTGTTTTACCTTACTGCTGTCTTCCCTTGCAAAAAGCAATGTATCGGCTCTGGCACTGGCGTTACTTTTTGTTCTGCTGCCGTTTCTCGTGTATACCGTGTTGCCTGGACAACTCGGCGACTGGCTGCAGGCACTGCTTCCGGGCGCAGGAATCGGACTTGGCAATTCCCTGCTGTATGCAATGACCAATTTTGACTTCCTGCATCTTGGAAGCGCGTCCTTCTGGAATACGGATGTGATGCTTGTGCTGGCGTTGGTGAAGATACCGTTATTTATTATGTTTACGATCGTGGTATACGACCGGAAGAGAATCCGGTAAAAAAATAAATTGGAAAAATGTCACGAATAATGTTACAAAAGCACATATAAAATCACGGAAAAATGTTACAAATACACGGCAAAAATGAAGGAAAAATGTTACAAGGACTGGAAAACCAGATTTATGAGATTGATCTGAGCAATCGTTACTGTTCACTCGTGCCTCGTTTCAGTAACGATTCGCAGACTCATTTTAAGTTTTTGCTTCGCAAAAGGAGTCTGCTCACTCCTGAATCACTTTCTTACGCAGCTAAACAGCAAGTGTTTTACTGCTGCGTGAACAGTAACGAGCAATCTGTAATAAGTGATAGGAAATGAAAAAACAATAGAATTTCCTGTAAAAGCGTTCTATAATAATCCCAGATAAAAATCAGGAGGTACCAATCATGAACGATACATTAAAAGTTTTAGAGACAAGAAGAAGCTGCCGTAATTTTAAATCGGATATGATTCCGGAGGAAACACTTGAGCAGATCGTAAAAGCCGGAACCTACGCAGCAACCGGAATGGGAAAACAGTCCCCGATCATCCTTGCAGTGACGAATAAGGAACTGCGTGACCAGCTTTCGGAAGAAAACCGTAAGATCATGGGAGCACCGGAAAGCATGGACCCGTTCTACGGAGCACCGGTCATTCTTGTGGTACTTGCCAATAAGGCAGTTCCAACACATGTGTATGATGGTTCCCTTGTGATGGGCAACCTGATGAATGCCGCAGAGAGCCTTGGCGTGGCAAGTATCTGGATCCACAGGGCAAAGGAGGAGTTTGAATCTGATTTTGGTAAGAAAATTCTTACTGCTCTTGGCATTCAGGGTGAATACGAGGGAATTGGTCACTGCGCTCTTGGATATGCAGCAGAACCTGCAAAAGAGGCAGCTGCAAGAAAAGAGAATTATGTTTACTATCTAAGATAATTTTTACTCGGTTACAACTGACTCAGCTACAACCGAATTAAATCAAGTTGGATGAAGAACCTGCCAAATCAAGTGATTTCTTGCCTTGATTTGGCAGGTTCTTTTGCAAGCATTGAACCCTACAAAAAGGCGCGTTAGAATGTAAAATAGAAGCAGGATATATGGGGAGAAGGGGAGTTTGCTTCGCAGAAAAAGGAGGGTTGTATGATCAAAATTACAGGAGAAGAACTACCAAATATTCCATGGCAGTCGATGAAGATCGGGGCAGGACCAGTGCCAATCGAGACGGCAGAAGGGTGGCTTCTGTTTTATCATGGGGTATTAAATAGCTGCAACGGCTGTGCGGACACGGTGACAGGGCTTGCATTTGCCAAGGCGGATGAATTGATTTCTTATATAAAAGAAAATTCATTGTAGCGCTACGAAAGTGCAGTCATTTCCGTGACAAAATACTGAAACAGACATTTTTCAGGCAGGACATTTTCCAAAACCATTTCGCAGAAAATCAGGGGCGCTGTGATACCTTCCTGTTTTGCGGCGTCCGCGATTTTTTTGACAAATTCTTTTTTTGGAAAACCCATTTCATAAAGGCAGACACTGTTTCCGGAGAGAAGGTGACTGCCGGATGCATCTGTCTGATAACGCCCACACACAGACAGCGTATCATTGGAAAAACAGGTGCCGTTCCGCAAACCATCGGTCAGATAATTAATAATGAAGGAATGTTCAGGGGAGAGAGTGACCGGGTCGAAATTGACGCGCTGGGGCGCATGGTATTCTGTAAAAGGTTTTCCGAGATGTTCTCTTGCCTGCGCTACCTGGGTACAGGTGTAGCGGATGTTTGCTTCCTGCTGTTGCAGTTTCTGCTTTTGCTCGCTGATAATGGAAAGCATCATATTCATACGCTGTTCCACACCGGAGAGATTATTCTGCTCCATGATTTTCTGGATTTCCTCCAGAGAAAAACCATAGTCGCGGAACAGCAGGATTGCAGACACTTCATCGAGCTGTGAGAAACTATAGTAACGGTAACTGTTTTGACCGGTGTAAGCCGGTTTTAAAAGCCCGCGTTCCTCGTAATATTTTAAAGTCCGGGGTGTGACACCACACAATCTGGCAAATTCATTTATTTTATAATATTTTTCCGGCTGCATAAAAATCCTTTCTGTCACTTGACCTGTACGTTACGTATAGGTTTATTATAGCAAAGTCAGGGAGACCGTACCAGTACGATCGCCTCTTTTGTTCATGAAAACTGGAATCTGGATGCAGGTTCCGGTTTTCCTCATCAAGCTGGAAGGAAAATAGATATAAAATGGATTTGACAAAAGGAAAAGTTTCTACGGCACTTTTAAAATTTACGATGCCGATTATCTTAATGCAGATTTTAAATCAGGCATATATGGTGGCAGACAGTGTGATCGTCTCCCGGTTTGTGAATGACACAGCGTTATCCGTCTGGTCATCCGCGAATAATATTCTGCTGATTGGTTACGCTGTGTTAAGTGGATTTAACGGTGCAAGCCACATTGTGGTCGGAAGATTCTATGGGGAAAGAAAATATGATGAAGTGAAGCCGACGGTATTTACGCTTGGCTTTGCGGGAATGCTGCTTGGATTTTTCATGACATTTATTTACATTGCATTTTCAAAAAGCGTGTTTGTCTTCATGCAGCTTCCGGAGGAAATTTTAGCGCAGTGTACGCGGGTTTCCATCATCTATGCGTTAAGTTTTCCACTCACCGGAATCCAGGGGGCATCAGGAGCAGTGATCAATGGAAGCGGTAATTCGAAAACACAGACGACAATCTGCGTGAGCACCCAGATTTTAAATATTGTGCTGGATGTTATCATTATTAAATGCTTTGGAGTGGGCGTGGAAGGCGCGGCATGGGCGTCCGATTTTTCCATGCTCGTAAGCTGTGTCTGGAACATTGCCTGTGCACATCTGATCTTAAAGAAAAAAACCAGTGCAAAAATGTATTTTTCCGGCGCATCTTTGAAAGAATATCTGGTACTTGCAGTGCCGACTATCATTCAAAGTTCTGTATTGTCGATCGGAACGATGGCGTTACAGGTGATTGTCAATCAGGCTGGAATTGAATATATCAACGGTTACACAGTGGCAACTACGATTTTTAACCTGCTCTTGCTTCCAATCGTGGCGACGAGTGTGGGATTTGAAACCTTTGCATCGCAGAATATCGGGGCAAAAGAGGATGGACGCGTGAAGGAGGGATATCATTTCCTGATCAAAGAGGGCGTGATCGTCAGCCTGGTCCTGTCAGTGATCGATATCTTTTTCTCCGGTACACTGATGGCGATGTATTCTCTTGATGTAAACGGAAGTGGATATGCATTTGCCAAGCTTTATCTGCTGTTTATGGTGCCAAACTTCTTTTTACAGTTGGTAAAATACAGCATTGAAGCGTTGTTTAAGGCAAATCTGAAAATGAATCTGTTTGCAATCTCTTCTGTTTTGTCACTGGTATGCCGGATCGTATTTGCGTTTGCAGGTGTGTCCGCATTGGGGCTTACGGCAATGGCATGGGCTCTGCTGTTTGGATCGGCAGTATCGGCGGTCTTTGATATTTACTGGAAGAGAAAGCTTGCACTGTAAAGAAAGTAATTGCAGAAGCCGGATGCAGTCATGAAAAAACTTTCTTTTATATTAGGAAATATGAATAAAAAACAAATATGATTTTTGTGTAGTATTTGAAAAGTTTGCAGATTTTAATGAAAGAACTTTCAAAAAAGAGTATAATGATTGAAAATCACTTTCAATGAGGTTATGTTATGGGCATGGAAAAATATGCAAAAACGATCATACCGACGATCGAGGCAAACTATGAGAGATACACAGAAACAGAAAGACATATTGCAGACTATTTTTTGAAAAATGATGCAATCGGGAATCTGTCCGCAGAATTTATTTCCACGGAGCTTTCCGTTTCTCCTGCTTCGCTGTCAAGATTTGCCAAGAAAAGCGGATATCAGGGTTACCGGGAATTTGTGTATGAATACCGTAATTCTTATGTGGAGAAAACCACAGTGGAACAGGAAGAGTCGCGGCTGGTCTTAGACACGTATCAGAGCCTGCTGAATAAAGTCTACAATCTGTTGGACGAGGCACAGATCAAACGGATCGTGGAAAAACTCAGGATGGCAAAACGTGTTTATGTCTGCGGAAGAGGAAGTTCCGGGCTTGCAGCAGAGGAGATGGCAACGAGATTCCGCTGGATCGGGATCGACATGGTTGCACTCCGGGATAACGAAAACATAAAAATGCAGTCTGTGTTTCTGAATCCTCAGAACCTCGTTATCGGGTTGAGCTTAAGCGGCACGAAATCAGAAGTCTTATACATGCTTGCGCGTGGATGCCGGCAGGGAGCAGACACCATATTGATCACGGAAAAAAACAGAAAGTCATACGAAGACTTTTGCAGGGAAGTGATACTGGTGCCTTCCTTACAACATTTAAACCACGGCAATCTGATTTCACCACAGTTTCCGCTTCTCATGATGATCGACATTATTTATGCGACTTATGTAAACCATGACCGCGTGCATATTGAAAAAATCCAGAAAGAAGTCCAGCGCACCTTAAGAGGCAGCGAGGATAAATGATGAAAGATAGGAGAGATGTCAAAATGAAAATTATCAGAACAAAGGATTACCAGGATATGAGCAGAAAGGCAGCCAACATTATTTCTGCACAGATGATCTTAAAGGATGACAGCGTACTTGGACTTGCAACAGGTTCTACTCCAATCGGTATTTATGATCAGTTGGTAGACTGGTACAAAAAAGGAGACCTTGATTTCTCTAAAATCACAACTGTAAATCTGGACGAGTATAAAGGACTTCCGAAAGAGAACGACCAGAGTTACTGGTATTTTATGAATAAAAATTTATTTTCAAGAGTCAATATCAGACCGGATTACCACTTCCTTCCGGATGGAACGAATCTTGACAGTGGCAATGAGTGCGAGAGATACGAGAAACTGATCGATTCTCTTGGTGGAATTGATCTTCAGTTATTAGGACTGGGACGTAATGGACATATCGGTTTCAACGAGCCATGTGATTCCTTCCCACAGGATGTTCATGTTGTTGACCTGACAGAGAGTACCATCGAAGCTAACAAACGTTTCTTCGCAAGCGCAGATGACGTTCCAAAACAGGCTTACACGATGGGCGTTGGAACTATCCTTCGCGCAAAAGCAATCCTGCTTGTAGTCAGCGGAAAAGATAAGGCAGCAGCATTAAATGCAGTCGTAAATGGACCGATCACACCACAGGTTCCTGGCTCTGTCTTAAGACTTCATCCAAATGTCATCATTGTTGCAGATGAGGACGCTTTGTCTGAGATGGAATAGAACGGAGTTTGAGTGATGCAGTGTGGCAGATCTCGTGATGCATTCACAGCGTTGAGCGGGCATGTATAAGAGGACTTTCACAAGTCATTCATAACGTAAATGAAAGAAAAATCGTGCAGACAAATATGATTTCCTTTGTGAGCCTTGCAAACAGGAATATCATATTTCGTCTGTACGATTTTTCTTTTATTTGCGTTTTATAAAAACTTTGCCACCATGGCAACACTGGTTTTATCGCGGGCGATTTTGGCAAGCTCGCGGTTGTCGAGCAGATAACGCATGATAAGCGATTCGGCAACGAATAACTCACTGACCTTGACCGGGATACTGCCGCCATCCAATGGTGTTTCCAGAGCACCGCACAGGAGGACGACATCTGCAAGTGCTGTGCCAGGTGCGTCCGGATAGTGCGTGATAAGGATGATCTTCGCACCGGTCTTTTTGGCAACGGATAAAGTGTCCATCATGTCGTGCGTGGAGCCGGAGTAGGAAACAAATAAAATGACATCACTTGGACCCATGAGGCTCGCAGCAATCAATTGCGTGTGGCTGTCACCACAGTTGCGGAATTTATTGGAGATCGTGGCGAAGCGCACCCAGATATCATTTGCCAGAACCCGGCTGCCGCCCTGGCCGAGACAATAAACGGAGGTTGCGCGCTGCAAGAGAAGGGCAGCCTCGTCAATTGCGTCAAAGTCAAGAACACTCATAGTGTTATTGATCGCAGCCTGAAAAGAAGCACATACATTGTCACATAATGAAGATGTCGGCATGGATGGATCTAAAGAATAGGAAGAAAACGGTGTCGGCGTCACATTTGCCTGCGCGAGTGAAATCTTCATTTCATTATAACCTTCAAATCCGAGTTGTTTACAGAAACGGTAAATTGTGGCTTCTGCCATATTACATGCTTTGGCAAGTGAGGAAATCGATAAAAACTGCGCTTCCTCGGCATGCTTTGTCAGGTAATCTGCGATGATCGTACCTGATTTGGTGAGTGAATCCTGCTTTTCCGCAAGCAGATCCCAGAAATTCTTATTAATCATAATTTAATCCCCTGTAAAATGAAACAAGTGTCACTGTTTACCCTATGTTTTACTGCGTAAGCAGGCGTTTGCAGAAACACATTAATATTTACTATATAAAAGTATATGTCAAAATGAAATGCACTGCAAGATAAAATCATAAAAATGAAAAATATTTTCATACAAAAACAAAAGAAAAAATGGATGAATATGCGGAATTGTATGTATAAAACATACACTTAGCACTATTTAAAAGCTGATAAGCACGGATTTATGTGCAAATGTACTATATTTTCAAAATGAAATTAGTACAAAACGTATATGGACAAAATGAAAATATTTTTCTAAAATATAGTTACTTCGAAAGATAGAATCTTTTAAGAAAAGGAGAAGAAGAATATGAAAAAGAAAGTTTTGGCTACTTTACTGGTGGGAACAATGGCAGCAAGCTTATTAGCAGGCTGTGGAACAACAGTTGAGACAACAGGAAGCAGTGACACAACAACAGCTCCTGAAAAAACTCAGACAACAGAGACCGCAGAAGCAGGAGAGGCAGGCGGTTCTGATGTTTCGGCAGACATTACCTTATGGACATATCCAATCGGTGAATGGGGCAATGCAGAGACAGTTGATTCCTTGATTCAGGACTTCAATAAGGAGTATCCGGGAATCAATGTGACAGTGGAATATCTTGATTACACAAACGGTGATGATCAGGTAAATACAGCGATCGAAGGTGGACAGGCTCCAGACCTTATCATGGAAGGACCGGAACGTCTGGTTGCAAACTGGGGAGCAAAAGGATTGATGGTTGACTTATCCGATATCCTGGACGACACAGATAAATCTGAAATTTATGAATCTGTATTATCCGCATGTGTGAACAAAGAGGGAGCTACTTATGAATATCCGCTTTGTATGACAGCACATTGTATGGCGATCAACAAAACAGTATTTGAGGAAGCTGACGCTATGCAGTATGTAGACGCTGAGAACCATACATGGACAACAGATGATTTCTTCAAAGCAATGGATGCTGTTTATGCTCACACAGGTCAGACCGTAGGTGCTGTTTACTGTAGTGGTCAGGGTGGTGACCAGGGAACAAGAGCCCTCATCAACAACCTTTACGGCGGAACATTCACAGACGCAGATCACACAAAATATACAGCAGATTCCGCTGAGAACGTAAAAGCAATCCAGGCACTTGTTGATTCCAAAGCAATCGGATTTGATGCTTCTATCGCAGGTGGTGACGAGATCAACTTATTCCGTCAGGGTGTTTTAAATGTAGCATTCTGCTGGAACATTGCACAGCAGTTAAACGCTGACAACAACGATGCAGGACTTACAAACGATGGCGATGAGATCCTTTTCATGGCATTCCCATCTGAGAAAGCAACAGACACAAAACTTTGTGGTGGTATCTGGGGATTTGGTGTATTTGACAACGGCGATGCAAACAAGATCGAAGCATCCAAACTCTTCATTAAATACATGGCAGACAGTGCAGAAGGAACACCAGACGCAGTTCTTTCTTCTACATACTTCCCAGTACGTGATACTGTAGAAGGCAAAGATTTAACAGGTCTTTACGGTGATGTTCAGACAATGAGCGATTACAGTACATTAATGCAGTACCTTGGTGACTACTATCAGGTAACTCCAGGCTGGGCAGAAGCTCGTACAGCTTGGTGGAATATGCTTCAGCAGGTTGGAAGCGGTGCTGATGTCCAGACAGCAGTTGATGAGTTCGTTGGAACAGCAAACGCAGCAGCAGGTAACTAAGCAGTTCGTATAGCAACTAAATAAATGATAAGTGGAATCCCCTCCTCGCAGGAATACCGGAGGAGGGGATTTTTAGCCAAAAAGTTATGGAAAGGATGGTGTTTTCTTTGAAATCAGCAGTAAAACCATCAAAGCGCAGCCGTGTATTGGTAAGAAAAGAAACGACCGCTGCATATCTTTTTTTACTTCCTAGTTTGATTTTCTTTCTGGGATTTGTAATTTTTCCAATTGTATTATGTGTGTGGACCAGTTTTTTTGATTCAACAATGAACTCTGCGGATGTTTTTGTTGGACTTGCAAACTATAAAGAATTATTTCAGGATAAAGTTTTCCTTGGGGCGTTGAAGAACACTCTTATTATCGTAGTGGTTTCCGTTCCGATCACATGTGTTTTTTCCTTATGGGTATCTTCCGTGATCGTAGATCTGAAAGGATGGGCAACCTCCTTATTCAGAATTATATTTTATCTTCCGGTTGTAACTGGTTCCGTAGCAGTTACCGTTGTATGGAAGTGGATGTTTAACAATTACTATGGAATTTTCAATTACCTTGGTACAAAGACAGGAATCATCGACCAGAACATCAACTGGCTGGGTGATGAGCGTTATGCACTTGCATGTATCATACTGATTTTGCTTACAACTTCCGTTGGCCAGCCAATCGTACTTTATGTATCTGCACTTGGTAATGTGGATGTATCCTTGGTGGAAGCAGCAAATGTAGATGGAGCTACAAGCCTTCAGGCTTTCTGGAAGATCAAGTGGCCACAGATTATGCCGACCACATTATATATTGTTGTTATTACAACGATCAACAGTTTCCAGTGTTTTGCACTGATCCAGCTGCTGACATCCGGTGGACCAAACCACAGTACAGACACGATCATGTATTACATCTATTATTCCGCATTTAAACTGTACCGTTACGGATACGGCGATGCAATGGGCGTTGTCCTTGCAGTTATGATCGCAATCCTGTCCGCAATCCAGTTTAAACTTGGAAATTCGAATGATTAGGAGGAGGGTTACAGATATGGAAAACAAAAATAGTACAAAACATCCTTCTGCATACAAGATCATCAGCATTGTTGTAATTGTGATACTGGCAATATTATTTACCTTTCCATTATATTGGATTATCACAGGTTCCTTTAAGACAAACGCAGCGATCAACTCCACAACGCCGATCTGGTGGCCAAAGGAGTGGACACTGGCGAACTATCAGAAATTATTCAGCCGTCAGACCGCACCGCTGTTCCAGTTCAATATTCCATTCAGCAGCCTGATCACAGGAAGCAGGGATTTGAAACTGACACTGACAGGACCGACGGTGCCGGCAGCAGTCCGCTGGCTGATCAATACCGTATTCATGGCGATCATGTCCATGATCCTTACCTGTATCACAGCATCCATGGCAGGATATGCGCTTGCAAAGAAGAGATTTGTGGGACGACAGTTACTTTTCACATTGATCGTATGCGCAATGGCATTACCAAAACAGGTTATTTTGATCCCATTACTTCGTGAGATGTCAAGCCTGAATTTATATAATACGATCTGGGCGGTTATCTTCCCAATCGTAGGATGGCCATTTGGTGTGTTCTTGATGAAACAGTTCTCGGAGGGTGTGCCTTCTGAAATGCTGGAGGCAGCGCAGATCGATGGAGCGAGTGAGGCAAAGACATTTTTACAGATTGTAGTACCGATGATCAAACCTGGTATCGGAGCACTGGCGATTTTTACATTCATCAACAGCTGGAATGATTACTTCATGCAGTTGATCATGTTATCAAGCACAAGCAACCTGACAATCTCTCTTGGTATTGCCAAGTTACAGGCTGAAAATGCCACAGACTTTGGTTTGATCATGGCGGGTGCAGCACTTGCAGCCCTGCCGATCATCATCGTGTTCCTGTTATTCCAGAAATACTTTACAAAGGGAATCACAATGGGAGCAGTAAAAGGCTGACAAACTATCCTTCTTGTTTAAGAAGGACGGTATAAAAAATAAAATAGGACAAAAATCTGACAGAGGAGTGAAGATAAAATGAAAGATATTACAAAATATCAGGGAGTCATTCCGGCATTTTATGCATGCTATGACGAAAAAGGAGAAATTTCAACAGAGGGTGTCAAAGCATTGACACGCCACCTGATCTCAAAAGGAGTAAAGGGTGTGTATGTTGGCGGTTCATCAGGTGAATGTATCTACCAGCATGTGGACGAGCGGAAAAAAGTGCTGGAAGCAGTCATGGAAGAAGCAAAAGGAAAACTGACTGTCATTGCGCATGTAGGATGCAATAATACCGCAGACAGCGTGGAGCTTGCAGCACATGCACAGAGCGTTGGAGCAGATGCGATCGCTTCAATTCCGCCAATTTACTTCCATTTACCGGAGTATGCAATCGCAGAATACTGGAATGCAATGAGTGCAGCAGCGCCGGATCTTGATTTTGTTATTTACAATATTCCACAGCTTGCAGGAACGGCATTATCCATGAACTTGTTAAAAGAAATGCTGAAGAATCCGAATGTGATCGCAGTGAAGAACTCTTCCATGCCGACACAGGACATCCAGATGTTTAAGGCAGAAGGTGTCAAAGAGCGCGGCGAGAATGGATTTGTTGTATTCAACGGACCGGACGAACAGTTCGTATCCGGACGTGCGATCGGCGCAGACGGAGGAATCGGTGGAACATATGCGGTTATGCCGGAATTATTTGTAAAAATGGATCAGCTCATCCGCGAGAATAACATTGCAGAGGCAATGAAGATCCAGTACAAAGCAGATGCGATCATCTACAAGATGTGCGAGGCAAAAGGAAATCTTTACGCAGTCATGAAAGAGATTTTACACAGAATGTATGGTCTGGAACTTGGAAGCGTCAGATTGCCGCTTGCACCTTTAGCACCGGAAGATGAGGCTGTTGTTGTTGAGGCTCAGAAGATGATCGAGGCAGCAATCAAAGAATTATAATAAGAGAAATACATACAGAAATATGCCGGGGTGTACGCACTGCTTCGGCTTATTTCTGTATCTGCAGAAAAAATGATGCAGTTGCCAATGTACGGATTTAAAATTAAGAATAAGATTTACAGGACAATTTCGGGAGGATATACAAAATGGTTACAGACAGCTTACAGAATCTGGAACAGTATCGCGGTTTACATAAAAATATGGATACCGTCATTGATTTTTTGAAAAAATGTGATCTGGCTGCACTTCCAGACGGAAAAACGGTGATTGACGGAGAACGGGTTTTTGTCAATGTCATGGAGGCAGACCTTCGGGAGGCAGAAGGTGCGGAGTATGAATATCATAAACGTTATGCAGATCTGCAGATCGATATCAGTGGAAGTGAATACTGGGAGTGGACAGACAAGGCAGAATTTACAGATACATTTCAGGAAGCTTCGGACTGCGGACTTGCAGCAGGCAGAAGCAGATGTGGCGGAACGCTGGGGGACGGAAGCTTTGCTTTATTCCTACCGGAAGAATTTCACAAACCAAGCTGCAAAAACGGATCACACACACATGTGAGAAAAGCAGTTGTTAAAATTGAGATGTAATTGCAGGAGGAAAATAAAATGGATAAACAGGCATTATTTGATCAGATAAAAGGCGGATTGATTGTTTCCTGCCAGGCATTGGAGCATGAGCCTTTGTATACAAAAGAGGGCGGCATCATGCCTTTGATGGCAAAGGCTGCAGCACAGTCCGGAGCAGTCGGAATCCGTGCAAACACAGTACGTGACATCACACAGATCAAGGAAGCAGTAGACCTTCCGGTCATCGGTATCATTAAAAAAGACTATGAGGGAACACCGATGTACATCACGGTTACCATGAAAGAAGTGGATGAGCTGGTGGCATGCGGTGTGGATATCCTTGCAGTACAGGGAACAAGTGCATTAAGACCGGATGGAAGCACGGCAGCACAGTTTATCGAGGCAATCAAGGCAAAATATCCGGAGCAGCTTGTGATGGCAGACTGCGCAACCATCGAGGAAGGAATCGCATGTGCCAATGCCGGAGCCGATTTTGTCGGTACGACCATGCGTGGATATACACCGGAGACACAGGGCTGTGATGACATTGATTTTGATTTCATCCATGAACTTTCTGAAAAATGCCCGGCAAAGATTATCGCAGAGGGACATATCCACTATCCGGAGCAGGCGAAGAAGGCACTGGAAGCAGGAGCTTTTGCGCTGGTAGTCGGCGGTGCGATCACAAGACCGGCTGAGATCACGGCAAGATTCGTGGCAGCGATCGAAAAGTAAAAAAGGAGAAATTATGAGAATTGTGGCTGTGGATATCGGGGGAACAATGATCAAGTCCGGTCTCTGGAACGGAGAGACATTCGTGGAGCTGCGTGAGACAGAGACGCGCGCATCGGAAGGCGGAGCGGCACTGATGGAGCGTGTCAAAGGACTGATCCATTCCTATCACGATTTTGAAGCGATCGGGATCAGCACTGCCGGGGAAGTGAATACGGAAGATGGAAGCATTTTTTATGCGAACAGCAATATTCCGGGATACACAGGCATGCCGGTAAAGCAGATCATGGAAGAGGAATTTTGCGTGCCTGCCGCAGTGGAGAATGACGTCAATGCGGCGGCTCTTGGCGAACTCCGCATGGGAGCAGGCGTTGGATGCGATGATTTTTTATGTCTGACCTATGGAACAGGTGTCGGCGGAAGCATTGTGATGAACGGAAGCGTTTATCCGGGGGCTTCTTTTTCTGCCGGAAGCTTTGGCGGAATGGTGATCCACCCGGAAGAAAAGGCGGGAACGGACAGCCTGGAGGGCTGTTATGAGCGGTGCGCTTCCACGACCGGACTGGTCAGACGTGTAAAAAAAGTCGATGGCGCTCTGGATAATGGCAAAAAAATATTTGCGGCAAAGGACAGACCGGAGATCAAAGAGCAGATTGATGCGTGGATCGATGATATCTGTATAGGTCTTGTAACGTTATGCTGTATTTTCAATCCATCCAGGATCATTCTTGGAGGCGGCATCATGGCGCAGGAGTATGTGCTTTCGGAGGTAAACCGGAAGGTGAAAGCGCAGATCGCACCGGGACTTAGGATCGTGGAGATCGTTCCTGCAAAGCTTGCAAACACGGCGGGCATGATGGGAGCGGTCAGCCTTGCGGAAAAGTTACTTGCGCAGTAAGATGATCGTGTACAATATATATCTGTTTGGAAAAAGATTTTTTAGATAACAGCATAGGGAGGATGAGACAATGGAACAGAAAAATATATTATGTTTTGGAGATTCCAACACTCATGGATATAATTCCAAAACCGGAGGACGTTTCACAGTAGAGGAACGCTGGACAAAACTTTTACAGAGAAAGTTAGGCGATGATTACTATGTGATCGAGGAAGGATTAAGTGGACGGACCACATCTTTTGAGGATCCTGTTTTTGAAGGATTGAGTGGATTGAATGCGATTTACCCATGCATGATGACACATGAGCCTCTCGACCTTGTGATTATTATGCTTGGTACAAATGATACAAAAGACCGTTTTAATGCAAATGGATTTATCATCGGAAAAGGTCTGGAGCGTCTGACACAGAAAGCAATCGACACGCATGTTGCATGGCGTAATAAACCGAATATTCTTCTGGTAGCCCCGCCGCCAATCCACCCGGATTATGCAAAAACGGCTGTTGCAGGAGAGATGGGTGACAAATGCGTGGAGCGTTCCAGAGCACTTGCAAAAGAATTTAAGGATGTTGCAGACCGGTTAGGATGTCATTTTATAGATGCCGGTTCCATACCGGGCATTGAGATGTATCCTTATGACTGGATGCACTTAAGTCTTGATAGTCACAGGATTTTTGCAGAGTACCTGGCAGAGTATATACCAACGATTATGTAGCAGGTAAATTGCATAAGGAATATTATTTTATAGAGGACTCATGATGAAATTTATATTTTCTTCATGAGTCCTCTATATTATTAATAGACTAAAGCAGAAAGAAGAATGATATATATGATGTGTCTTGTGTACAGAACAAAGTTATTAAATTTTAAAATTAAAGCAATCTGTAAATAATAATCGCGATCACAATTCCAAGTATCCCTGCAACCGTGATATCCACCGTAAATCCAAAAGTGAGAACAAGAATTCCAAGATCCAGTACCATCGGATTGACGAACCCAAAGCTCTGACCATAATTAAGCCAGCTTAAAGCAGGCACTCCGGCGCATAGCTTTCCGATAAGACCGCCTAACACGACACCGACAAGAATCAGAAGGACTAATGCCCAGTTATTTTTTCCTAATACACCTCTGCTCATATTCCATTTCTCCTGAGTTCATTATTTTAAGTAATCACTGATACGTAAAATACTATCCATATTATAAAATAGATTCTGAAATTAAGATATATTTTTTTGCAAATTTATTTATGTCCCTGTCTGTAGCGGATAAATGATAGCACGGCAAAAAGCAGGATCACGCCGACTGCCATTGTGAGGAATACGTTCTTTGTGAATCCGGCAACCAGATAGGCGGCCACGCAGCAGCCACCGACCGTCAGAGCGTAAGGAAGCTGTGTGGATACATGGTCTACATGGTGGCACTGCGCTCCGGCAGAGGCCATGATCGTTGTATCAGAAATTGGTGACATGTGATCTCCACAGACAGAACCGGCAAGGGAGGCTGCAATGCAGACAACGAGCATCGGATCTGTTTCCGGAAACATTGCGGTAACGATCGGAATTAAAATGCCAAACGTTCCCCAGGAAGTACCGGTTGCAAAAGCAAGTCCGCTTCCAACCAGAAATAATATAGCCGGGAAAAGTGAGGTTGCAGTCATATTGCCGGAGAGCATGCTGCTCACAAAGGCGCCGGCTTCTAATTTTGTACTGCAGAAACCTCCTAACGTCCAGGCAAGAACAAGGATCAGAATGGCGGAAACCATCATCTTAAATCCCTGCGGAATACACTCTGCAAATTCACTGAATGTGATCACGCGGCGTGGCAGGTAAAGTAAAAACACAAACACTAAAGTAATGAAGGAACCCATCACAAGACCCATGGATGCATCGCAGTTTGCAAAAGCGTTGATGAAGCTCTCACCCTCAAAGAATCCACCTGTATAAATCATGCAGATAATGCAGCTCGCAATCAGGAAAATGACCGGAAGAACAAGGTCGATCACCTTTCCCTTTGCGGAAATAATATTTTCTTTTACATTTTCATAATCATTTTTGCCGGAGAAAAGATCACCTTTTGCAGCATTTTCTTCAAACTTTTTCATTGGACCATAATCAAGACCAGTCACACCCATGAAAATTACCATCAGAATGGTGAGCCATGCATACAGGTTAAATGGGATTGTCTGCAAAAACAGAGAGAAACCATCTCCGTTTGTGTATCCGGTGACTGCGGCAGCCCAGCTTGAGATCGGTGCGATAATGCAGATCGGAGCTGCGGTTGCGTCAATGATATAAGCCAGTTTCGCACGGGAAATCTTCTGCTTGTCCGTGACAGGACGCATGACATTTCCAACGGTCAGACAGTTGAAATAATCGTCGACAAAGATCACGACACCGAGCGCAAATGTGGAAAGCAGTGCGCCGGATCTGGTCTTGATCTTACTGCCTGCCCATTTTCCGTAAGCGGCAGATCCGCCGGCTCTTGTCATCAATGCAACAATAATGCCAAGAAATACGAGGAAAATCAGAATGCCGACGTTCCACGAATCCCCCAGCTTTTCCATCATAACTTCAAAAATTGCCTCGATCGTTCCAACCGGACTGAAATTTGTATATAAAAGAGCTCCGGTTACGACACCGATAAATAACGACATATAAACTTCCTTTGTGATCAGGGCGAGCACAATGGCGATCACTGGCGGAAGCAGCGCCCAGACAGTACCAACAAAATCCATAATTCCTCCTTGTTTTGCATTTCTTGTTTTGCGAAGCAAAAACTCCGAAGCGTTGCCCCGGAGCCAATATTCTGTAATGAGTATATATGATTTTGTGTGAAAAGGAAACAAAAATTTTCTTTAATTGATAAAAAATACAAAAGTTTAGTAAAAATATACAAAATGAAGGTCTGCAATTCTACAGATCGGAGTTTTGGTCAATGATCTGATGGGATGTGCATTGAAACATTTATTAAAAAATGTTAAATTATTGGTGCTGCTTATCGTATTTTTATATTTAGCATGTAGATTATATGAAATATATGGTGAGCCGTAATATTTGATAACATAGAGAGGCAGCTATGATATTTGAGACACATGCACATTATGATGATGAAAGTTTTAACGATGACCGTGAAGCATTGATCCGTTCCCTGCCGGAAAAAGGAATCGGCAGGATCATCAATGTCGGGGCTTCGATAGAGACAACAAAGACAACTCTGGAACTTGCTGCAAAATATGATTACATTTATGCAGCGGTGGGCGTACATCCAAGTGACATCAGCGGGTTGAATGAAGAGACATTTGCCTGGTTAAAAGAGCAGACATCTCTTCCAAAGACCGTTGCGATCGGTGAGATCGGACTGGATTATTACTGGGATAAAGAGCCAGAGGTGCAGAACGCACAGCGTTACTGGTTCAGACGGCAGATGGAACTTGCCAGGGAAACCAACCTTCCGGTGATCATCCATTCCAGAGATGCAGCAGCCGATACGATGGAAGTGATGAAAGCGGTTCGTGCAGAGGAAATACCGGGTGTCATTCATTGCTATTCTTACTCCAGAGAGATGGCACAAGAATTTATTAAAATGGGTTACTACATCGGCGTCGGTGGCGTCGTCACATTCAAAAACGCAAAAAAACTGAAAGAGACAGTGGAAGCAATCCCATTGGAGCGCATTTTACTTGAGACGGACTGTCCTTACATGGCACCGGAACCGCACCGCGGCACGAGAAACGATTCTTCCAATATTCCGTTTGTGATCGCAAAAATCGCAGAATTAAAGGGAATCACAGCGGAGGAGGTCGAGCGTGTGACGGAGGAGAATGCGGGAAGGCTATTCACAAAAGTGTCTTAACTCCACAGCATCTTTCCAGAAACGTTTTGGAATATTTTGTGCCTGTAATTCGGGGTTGGTACGTGCTTCAATCGCAATGCTGTCGAAAAAGGCCAGCCACAATTTCTGGAATTTTGCTTCATTTTCGGAATAGTTCTGAAGAAGTTCGGTATTGATGTCCGAAGCATCTACAAGCATATAATTCTTTCCGGCGCGGTGGACTGCCGCAAGCTGGTGGGTTTCATCGTAAATCATAAAATTTTCCTGCGGAAAACGATCCGTAAAATGCTCTGCTAAAATTGGCAGGGCATTATTTTTGGGATGGATCGTGGAAAACAGAACACCGTTCTGCAGTTCCGAAAAGCGCAGAAAACCTTTCAGGTGGTGGGCTTCGGAGGCTGTGGCTCTGGACAATTCAAAGACACGGTAAATATAAGGATTACTCAGTGAATCCAATACATGGGCACCCTTTGGTGAATGAAGTGCGGCAACGATCGTCTGATACACGGCGTTCGCTTTGTCCATCTTCTTCTTGCCGGAAAGATCAATGGATAAAATAGCAGTAAGGATTGTCTCGTAAAAATCGTGTCCAAGCTTCCGGTTTAACGTGGAAACAACTTTTCCGGCTTTTTCAGCGGATGGTGTGACGGTGTGGTAGTCGCAAAACAGTTCGTAATTATCCGGCTGGCCGGATACCAGATAAATATCAGCGTGAGAGCATCTTTCCTGAATCTTTAATTCCCAGGCATCGTATACGCCGGTCAATATTCCGTTTGGTGTGTTTTCACAGATAAATACATGCATAATGTCCTGCTCCTGTCTTGAGGAAAATATTCAGGGAAATAAAAGTTTTACATTTATCTACGACAGCGGAAGCGGCTCCGTGGATAAGCCGGTATCGAACAGGCTCAATTGTTGATAACCGCTCTCACGGATCTCACGCGGTATCTGTGTCTTATCGCCCATCAGATTGCGGCAGATATAATCTTCTTCCAGCTTCGTGTGGTACATCATCCTGCCGGAGCAGGTGATAAAATAAAGAGCGCGTTTCAACACAACACCTATCTTCCCCAGATCGGCAAAATCGAGGGTGCTGTGACGTCTTGCTTTTACAATGCGGCTGGCAGACTTATAGCCAATACCCGGGACACGGAGCAACGTATCATAGTCTGCACGGTTGATCTCGACCGGAAAATATTCCAGATGCCGGATCGCCCAGTCACACTTGGGGTCGAGAAAAATGTTAAAGTCCGGCCGCTCCGGACTTAAAAGCTCGTCGGCTTTAAATTTATAATAGCGGAGCAGCCAGTCTGCCTGATACAGACGATGTTCCCGCAGGAGCGGCGGACCGCCGGGCAGAGCAGGAAGATTGCTGTTGTGGGTGACATTCACAAAGGCAGAATAGAACACTCTCTTTAAATCAAATTTCTGATACAGATTCTCGGCAATGCTCACAATCTGGTAATCGTTTTCCGGGGTTGCGCCGATGATCATCTGTGTGCTCTGTCCTGCAGGTACGAACTTCGGGGCGTGCCGGTAAAGAGCGACTTCATTCTTATTTTCCGTAATACCGTTCTGAACCATGCGCATTGGCTTCAAGATGGTATTTCTCGACTTGCAGGGCGCAAGCTTTTTCAGGCTGTCTGCGGTAGGCAGTTCCAGATTAATGCTCATACGGTCAGCCAGAAAACCAGTTTTTTCAATCAGCAGAGGATCGGCGCCGGGAATCGCTTTCACATGGATGTAACCGTTAAAATGGTGCACTGTGCGCAATTTATAAAGGGTCTGGTATAAAAGTTCCATCGTATAGTTGGGGCTTACCATAATGCCGGAACTTAAAAAAAGACCTTCAATATAATTCCGCCGGTAAAATTCCATCGTCAGTTCGCAGACTTCCTCCGGGGTAAAGGCAGCCCGCCGGACATCGGAGTTACAATTATTCTGGCAGTAAGAGCAGTTAAAAATGCATTCGTTTGTAAATAAAATCTTGAGAAGGGAAACACACCGCCCATCTGCGGAAAAAGTATGACAGATTCCACAGGAAATAGAGTTGCCAAGGCCGATGCCGTCACCACTGCGGTCCACACCGCTTGACGTGCAGGCGACATCGTATTTTGCAGCGTCTGAGAGAATCGTAAGTTTTTCCATCAGTGATATATTTTGCTGGATTTTCATCTGGATGTGATCTCCTCCAATCAAAAAATAAAATAGAACATATGTTCGATAAAATGAGAATACCACATTCGGAAAAAGAATGCAAGAGAAAAAGACTGCCAATTTCTGGACAGTCTTTTCAAAAGTTGCCGGTTATATGGTCGGCAGTCTTAATTATTTGTGAAATAATCAGGGTACATTGCCAGCAGTTCTTCTTTCTCCGATAAATGCCGGGTTAAATGCCGTGTCATAAGCATTTCAGCCATTTCACTATCATGTCGTCTGATCGCATACAAAATATCTTCGTGGTCTTTTAATACATAATCGTGTTGCTTTGATTTTGTGGAAAGGGAGCGGAGACGGTCAAAGTGAACCATCTGTTCCTTGATAATATGGTAAGACCACATTTTATCTGCAGCGCGGAACAACAGCTCATGAAATTCATTGTCTAATTCCAGAAAAGTCTCACGATCCTTCTGTTCGAGGCTGCGCTGCTGCTTTTTTATATTATAATCAAGGGCGTCCATGTCTGTATCTGCAATCTTAGCACACAGAAGCTTTAAAATTGCATTTTCCGTTACAAGCCGTAAAAAACGCGATTCTTCTACGATATTGTAATCAATTTTTGAAATATAGCTGCCGCGCTGCGGAAGAATCTCAACCAGACCGATGCGGTTTAATTCAATTAAAGCTTCGCGAACCGGTGTTCTTGACAAGGACAGTGTGGTGGAAAGCTCATTTTCACTGACAGCGGTTCCAGGCTGCAATTCCAGATGAATGATGTTATATAAGAGCACTCTGACAGCATAGGATCTGGAATTTTCAGAGCGTTCCTTTTGAAGAATGACCATTTTTTCTCCCCATTTCCTTAATAATATACTAGTATACTATTAAATAAAAACTTTTGCCAGATAATTCTTAAAAATCAAAAGTAAAAACAATTTTGCGGATGGAAGGATCTCTGCTGTCAACAAAATCGAAAGCCTCCTGCGCTTTTGTAAGCGGAAATGTATGCGAAATAGAATTGTTCAGGTCAAGAGTACCTTCCTTGATCATCTCAATTGCTTTTCCGAACATTTTATTCTGGAGACGGGAACCTCTCACATCCAGCTCTTTGGAAGTGATCAGGAACTGGTTTACCTCAGTCGGAGCGGTGGAAAAGCCCATGGTGATCACACGTCCGGCATTGCCGGTAGCCTGAAGCAGTAATAAAAGGGAATTTTTCACGCATGCGGCATCGATAGAGACGGTGGCACCTCTGCCGTGTGTATATTCCAGAACCTTCGCCTGAAAATCTTCAGTTGCGGCATTGATCGTAAACTGTGCGCCGTGTTCTCTGGCTTCTGCGAGTTTGTCATCCATAATATCTGCTACAATGATATGGTCACAGATCGTATGTGCAATTTTTAAAATTGAGCTTCCAAGTGCGCCAGCACCATAAATAAGAAGCATGTCGTCTTTTTCAAGTTCAGCACGGGTGCAGGACTGGATAGCGATGGTAGTAGGTTCGATCATAACGGCATCCTGATCGGAGAGTGAATCCGGAAGAAGATAGCAGTCAGATTCAGGAACAGCGATATATTCGCGGTAGCCACCATCAATATGTACGCCTCTTACTTTGAGGTTGTCACATACATTTCCACGGTTTTTGGAACATGGATAGCAGTGTCCACAGCTTGTTACCTGATTGATGATAACGCGGTCACCTATTTTTAAAGAAGAAACAGTATCTCCAACTTCTGCAACGACACCGACCATTTCGTGTCCGATAATACGCGGATAAGTAGCTGCGGCATTGGTACCATGATAAATTCCAACATCAGATCCGCAGATTCCCGCAGCGGTCATTTTTACTAATACATTATTTTTAGGATCAATAACTGGTTTTTCAACGTCAATTACTTCTAATTGATTTGGTTTTACAATTTGTACGGCTTTCATAATAGTCTCCTTATCTTAATTTGAAATAGATGATTGATTATTTAAGAATGCCACAAAACAACTTACATACTAGTATTCTACATAAAAGAAAAAAGAAGTCAATAAAAAAGGAAAAAACAAAGTAATATTATGCAATATGCATAAATAACAGGATGATAATATGTTAAAATATACATATTGAAAAAAATAGACAAATGAACTACCATACTAGCATACAAACAAAACGCCAGAAACAACTTACAAACATTTCATTTAGGAGGAAAGTGATTATGGGACTTGCAAAGGCGATTAAAAGAGGCGCAAGTGCATTACTGATCGGTTCAATGATGGCAGGACTTTTTACAGGCTGTTCAGCGACCGGTGAAAACAGTGGAGGTAAATTAGTAAAAATTGCGGTCTGTGTATCAGATCAGACACCAGCCGCACAGGCATTGGCAGATGTGTTTAAACCGATGGTGGAAGAGGCAACAGATGGACGTTATGATATCCAGATTTATAATTCCGGTGTGCTTGGAAGTGAAAAAGTAACGTATGACTATACAAAAAGTGGAATTGTGGAAATGTGCGTAGTCGGAACAACCATGTGGTCTGAAACACCGAAAATGACAATCCCTGATTTTCCATTTCTGTTTGACAGCGTGGAACACGCAAGAGTCTGCTATCAGGGAGAACTGGGCGAATATATTGCAGAAGACCTTGAGAACACACAGCCATTGAAGCTGCTTTCCTGGTATCCGAACGGAGCCAGAGTGTTTACATCTAATAAGAAGCTGGAAAGCCTTGATGATTTCAACGGACAGAAGTTGAGAATGCCAAACAATCCAATTCATGTAAAACTTGCTGAAAGTCTTGGAGCCAACGTTGTTATCATGGATATGGGAGAAGTGTTCACTGCATTGGAACAAGGAGTGGCAGATGGACAGGACAATCCGCTCGCCACGGTAAAGACAGAAGGCTGGTATGAAGTTCAGGATTATGTTTATGACACAAATCATATCATTGCATCCCTGGAGCTGTTTGCTGGCGAGGAATTCTGGAACAGTTTAAGTGAAGAAGATCAGGAAGCGTTTGAAAAGGCTTCGGAGGCAGCGTCAGACTATGCATGGGATTTATATGAGGAGCAGCTTTCAGATGATAAACAGTTTATGAAAGATAACGGACTGGTCGTTACAGAACTCTCCGATGAGGATAGAGAAGCGATGAAAGAGAAAATACAGCCGGTTTACGATTATCTGAATGCACAGTATGACTGGGTAGATGATGTCAGAAAAATGGTAGATGACATTAAAGTAGAGTAAGGAGAAGCAGACTATGAACAAATTAGTAGATAAGCTATTCAAAGGTATTGACTATTTTACAGGTATTCTTACCGGCTTAATGGTGTTCTTTGTATTTTTAAATGTTGTACTTCGAACCTTTTTTAATGCTGGTCTGACATGGTCAGAAGAACTGGCAAGATACCTTTTTGTATACGTTACCTATATCGGAGCAATCAGCGCAATGCGTGCCAATGCACATCTGGGTGTGGATACACTCATCAGCAGAATGAAGCCGCAGGTGCAGATGGTAATGTATATTGTTTCCCAGACAATTATTGCAATCTTAATGATTATTTTAGTGTGGGGTTCTGAAAAAATGGTGGCACAGAATACCGTCTCAAGAACAGCAGCACTCGGGATCCCATATTCTGTATTATATTTTGCGGGAATCATCACGGGTGTGGCAATTGCGGTCATGGCGGTTATAAACATCGTTCATGCGCTGAAAAATCCATCTGAAATATCAGAGATTGTTACGATGAGTACTTCGGATGATGATGAGATCGCTGCAGAGGCAAAAGATGGTGCAGAGAATCTTTCGGATGAAGAATATGCAAGAAGACTGAGAGAAGAGGGAGGAAAATAAAATGACATTAGTAATATTTTTAGCTGCCCTGATCGGTGGTATGCTGATTGGACTTCCAATCTGCTTCGCACTTTTATTCAGTGGTGTTTGTATGATGTTATATCTGAATGGCTTTAATGCCCAGATTTTATCACAGAATTTATTTTCTGGTGCAGATTCCTTTTCCATGATGGCAGTTCCGTTTTTTATCATGGCAGGTGAATTTATGAATCGTGGCGGTATTACAAAGCGTATTGTAAATGCAGCGAATGCAATTATCGGACATGTCCGCGGTGGACTGGGCTATGTTGCGATCATGGCAATTCTCTTATTTGCAAGTATGATCGGATCAGCCGTTGCTTCCACTGCATTCCTTGGAGCAATCCTCATTCCTATGATGGTACGCGCCGGTTATAAGCGTGATACCTGTACCGGACTGATCGCAGCAGGAAATATTTTATCGCCGATCATGCCGCCATCTGTACCAATGATCATCTTTGGTGTGCAGGCAGGTGTTTCCGTTACAAAATTATTTATGGGCGGTATTGCACCGGCTGTATATTTATCAGGTGCTTTGTGTGTATTATGGTTCTTTATTGCGAAAAAAGACAACCTCGCAAAAGCGGAGAGACAGTCTGCAAAACAGGTTGCAAAAGCATTGCTTGACGGACTTTGGGCATTGATTCTTCCGGTGTTTATTCTTGTTGGACTGCGCAGTGGTAAATTTACACCGACAGAGGCTGGAGTTATCGCAGCAGTATATGCATTAGTGATCGGACTGTTTGTATACAAAGAATTAAAAATCAGCATGCTGATGGAATGCCTTGTTTCTGCGGCAAAGTCATCTTCTGTAATCATGTTTCTTGCTGCAGCAGCAATGGTATCTTCCTGGATGATGACAGTGGCAAATGTTCCATCCATTGTTACGGGAATTTTAGCACCATTTATTGAGCATCCAGTAGCATTAATGCTAATTATCTGCCTGATCGTGCTCCTTGTTGGAACGTCCATGGATGTAACACCTACGATTATGATCCTGACACCTGTATTACTGCCGGCAGTGAAAGCAGCCGGAATCGACGTTGCATATTTTGGAGTGGTATTTATCTTAATGACGGTTTTAGGTTTACTTACACCACCGGTAGGAACAGTATTAAATGTTGCCTGTGGCGCAGGAAAGATCAATATGGAGAGAATGGTAAAATCTATATGGCCATTCCTTCTGGCTGAGGTAGTGATATTACTGCTTATGGTTTTATTCCCGTCTCTTGTGACGGTTCCGATGAACTTTTTCCTCGGATAAATCAGTGATTGCGGAGTTTTGATTCTGGTTAAAACTTCGCAGTTGTCTTTGAATATAACAAATAGAAATGGAGATCAGAAAAATGGAAATGACAATGAGATGGTTCGGAAAAAATTATGATACCGTAACCTTGGAACAGATAAAACAGACACGCTATGCAACCGGGATCATTACTACATTATATAATAAAATGCCGGGAGAAGTGTGGAATCTGGATGAAATTCTTGCAATGAAAAAAGAGGTTGAGGACGCAGGTCTTCATCTGGCAGGAATTGAGAGTGTCAATGTCAGTGATGCAATCAAGACAGGCGGAGCGGGCAGAGACCATGATATTCAGGCATATATTGAGACATTGGAAAATCTCGGAAAAGCAGATATCCATATGGTCTGCTATAACTTCATGCCGGTATTTGACTGGACGAGAACAGAACTTGACCGTGTGAGAGAAGATGGCTCTACGGTAATGGCATATAATCAGGATGCAATTGATAAAATGGATCCGGAGAAAATGTTCGATGCGATCAAAGATGACATGAATGGAACAGTCATGCCGGGTTGGGAGCCGGAGCGGATGGCAAAAATCAAGGATTTATTTGCATTATATAAAGGAATCGATGAGGATCAGCTTTTTGAGAATCTGAAATATTTTTTGGAAGCAATCATGCCGGTTTGCGACAAATATGACATAAACATGGCAATTCACCCGGATGATCCGGGCTGGAGTGTGTTCGGTCTGCCGAGAATCATTTCATCACAGGAAAAATTAAAACGAATGATGGATATGGTGCCAAACAAACATAACGGTGTGACATTCTGCATGGGATCGTATGGAACAAACTTAAATAACGACCTAATCGCAACCATTCATATGTTAAAAGGCAGAATCCATTTTGCACATATCAGAAACCTGAGATTTAACGACGGAATGAGAGACTTTGAGGAGAGCGCACATCTCAGCGAGGATGGCACATTTGATATGTATGCTGTTATCAAAGCACTTTATGAAGATGGGTTTGATGGCCCAATCCGTCCGGATCACGGAAGAATGATCTGGGGAGAAAAAGCAATGCCGGGGTATGGACTTTATGACCGTGCATTAGGCGCGGCATATCTTCGCGGATTGTGGGAAGCTGCAAAAAAGGAAGGAGAGCAGAGATGAAACTGACATTACAGGGTTTACAGGAAAAAGAACAGTGGAAAAACGCAGGAATCGGACTTCCTTCTTATGATATCGAAAAAGTGGCGGAAGAGACGAAGAAAAGCCCGGTGTGGGTACATTTTGGAGCCGGAAATATTTTCCGTATTTTTATCGGAGGGATCGCAGATACGCTGATCTCTTCCGGAGAGATGAAAAAAGGGATTACCTGTGTGGAAACGTTTGATTTCGATGTGGTAGATAAAATATACAGACCGTATGATAACCTCGTTTTAGCTGTGACATTAAAAGCCGACGGTTCAACGGATAAAAAGGTGCTAGGTTCTCTGGCAGAGGCAATCAAAGCGCAGTCAGAAGTACCGGAGGAGTGGGATCGGTTAAAAGAGATCTTTTCCGATAAAAATCTCCAGATGATCTCATTTACCATCACGGAGAAAGGATATGCGTTGAAGGGAGTGGACGGAAATTATTTTCCATTTATTCAGAAAGATATCGACAACGGACCTGAAAAACCGGTGTCTGCAATGGCGGTTGTCTGCGCATTGCTGTACGAGCGTTTTCAGGCAGGAAAGGCTCCTCTTGCAGTAGTTTCCATGGATAACTGCTCTCACAATGGAGAAAAATTAAGAAATTCCATTCTGACTATGGCAAAAGAGTGGGAGAAAAAAGGATATGTAACAGGCGAGTTTGTAAATTACATTTCAGATGAAAATCAGGTGTCATTCCCATGGTCAATGATCGATAAGATCACCCCGAGACCGGCAGAATCCGTCTGCAGATCTTTGGAGAAACTTGGCATTGAGGATATTGCACCGGTCATCACTTCAAAAAATACATACATAGCGCCGTTTGTAAACGCAGAGGGACCACAGTATCTTGTGATTGAAGACCATTTTCCGAATGGCAGACCTGCATTGGAAAAGGCAGGCGTCTATATGACAGACCGGGATACTGTAAATAAAGTAGAGCGCATGAAAGTTACAACCTGCTTAAATCCACTGCATACAGCACTTGCAGTCTACGGATGCGTTTTAGGTTATACTCTGATCGCAGACGAAATGAAAGATGAGGAGCTGAACAGGCTTGTCCATGAAATCGGTCCTGTAGAGGGAATGCCGGTGGTTACAGATCCGGGTATCTTATCGCCGGAAGCTTTTGTGGATGAAGTTATCAATGTGCGTATTCCAAATCCGTTTATGCCGGATACACCGCAGCGTATCGCAACAGATACTTCCCAGAAAGTGGGCATTCGCTACGGCGAAACGATCAAAGCCTATGTGGCTCAATATGGGGATGCAAAGAAATTGAAAGCAATTCCGCTTGCAATTGCAGGATGGTGCAGATATCTGCTTGGCGTCAATGATAAGGGAGAAAAGTTTGAATTATCTTCTGATCCAATGCTTGCAGAATTAACAGCTGCCTTAAAAGATGTAAAATTTGGTGTGCAGGAATCCTATACAGGACAGTTAAAGAGCATTTTATCCAATGAAAATATTTTCGGTATCGATCTTTACAAAGCCGGTATCGGAGAGAAAATTGAAGAATTATTTGTAAAAGAAATCGCAGGTCCGGGCGCAGTGCGCAAGACTTTGAAAGAAAATCTGACAGATTAAACAAATCAAAAACTAAGCCAGAGGAAAAACATGAAAATTCCTCTGGCTTAATTTTTTTAAATCCCTTGACAGAATATAAGCAATCCGTTACTCTAAAAATGCGTAAAGCAAAAATCTTTTTTATCAAATGAGTGAAATCATATATGCTGGATCGGCATGGATTCCCAATATCCACAACTATATAGCAAATGGTAAGTGAACTTGAGTTTATTATTGAAAGAAAAATACAGTACATAGTATAATAGAAGAATCATGTCGATACAACTGTGATCAGGACAGTGACAAGTGTAATGAACAGTAAACTGGATTATCAATTATTGGAGCGGAAAGGAGAAAATGAAATGTTTACCGTATTTGAAGAGACATGGAAAGAGGGAGAACAGGCAGGAAGAACGGAAGGAAGAGCGGAAGAAATCATTGCGGCAGGATACGAATTTGGTCTTTCGGAGAAAACCATTTTAGAACGTTTACAGAAAAAACTTGCAATAACTCCGCAGAAAGCCCGGGAATATCTTGCAACTTACACAAAACAGACCGTACAGCACTGCTAAATTATAAATGCTGCGCTATTTATTAGAAGAACTACTATAAAACCTCTGTTTTTTCAAAAATTAGTTCTTTTTATAACACTTTATGTAACGCCCTGAATGTTATAGTTAATATAACAAAAAGGACAAATATGTTTTTTGCAGCCTTGGCAAAAAGTGCAGCGAGATAAACATTGAAAATGGAAGGAAGAGGTTTACGCAGATGAAAAAGGAAATGATGGAAAACGCTACAGGCGTAAAATTAACCAAAAAAGCCAGCAAAAACGTGATCAGATCGTTATCGGTCGGATTAGCAGCAATGATGGCATTATCTACTCCGATTGCAGCATTTGCAGAGGATGCAGATGGACAGAATGGCAGTGGAACAACACCGGAAGAGAGTACAACAACTGTAACAACACAGAAATCTGCCGCAGAACAGGTGAAAGAAATCCAGCAGAGCGATGCAGCACAGAATGTAAAAACTGATATAAATGCAGCAAAAGATGCGGTAAATACAGCAGTTGATACAACCTTTGCGGATGGCAGTGGCGCAGACCAGACAACAAAAGATGCAGCAGGCGTATTGGATTCTACCGCAAACGGAACATTCGAAGGCGGTACAGATGTGAATGTGGCAGAAGAAATAGTTGACAAAACAATGGATCGCATAGAAGATGCGTCAAATGCCGCAGCAAAAACCGACGCAGCTCTTGATAAGGCAGATAAAAAAGCAGATGAGGCAAATACAATTGCGGATGATGCAAAGAAAGAGCAGCAGGAAGCACAAGACGCATTTGATAAAGCACAAGCCGGAATTGATTCTGCAACAGACATTGAGGATGCGAAGAATGCTTACAATCAGGCAGCTGGTATTGTAGGCGATGCACAGAAAGCGTATGAGACTGCCAAAGCAGATTATGACAGCAAAGTAGCTGAATACAATACAGCGTTAGACGAGCTTAAGGCGGCACAGGCAGCTTATGATACAGCAGTTGCCGAAGCAAGTACCGAGGCAGCAGCTGCCGCAGCAAATCTTGCAGAAGTCCAGAAGAAAGCAGAGGATCTTCAGAAGGCAGCAGAGGAAGCCAAAACAGCAATTCCAGAGCTTACCGATGCACAGAAAGCAGCACTTGAGATCATCGCTCTGGAAAAAGAACGCGCAGGGGATACCTCCACAAACTGGAGAAAAGAAGATGAACTGTTCAAAGTGATCCTTAAGAATTACTATATTCCGGAACTTGCCAAGGGAGAACTTGTTGACTGCAAGTGGACCTGGAATCAGAATGATAACAAAAACTATTGTGAGGTGACTTACAAAGATGTGGCAGGTGACACACAAACCGTATATCTGAACTACAAGCTCAACGATACCCGCGATGATCTTGTTATTTTCGAGAAGGCAGAAGAAGTGGTTTCTTATGATGTGAAGGGCACAGACGGAAGCCTTGCATTCAATATCAATGCAGAGAACTTCCCGGCAGATAAGCTTCAGAATGATCAGGATACCGCAGTTTATGAGAATAACGGAGTGGTATACACTATCGTAAATATAGGCGGACAGTTCTATGTGGTCGACTCAGTTTCTAAGGATGTTGAGGTGAACAATAACTATAACAGCGAACAATATGAAACTTCCGGTGAGAAAAAGACCACCTATTCAGTGGATGAAAATGGCAAATTAGTCAAAACGGTAAAACAAAACGTTTCCGAGATTACATACACGGAAACTAAATTATCTTCTGATAAGACATATGACAGTGTCGAGGCAGCAGAAAAGGATCTGGCAGATAAAAAAGCAGCATTGAAAGACGGAGATAAAGATGTCGAGACGTCCATGAGCGCAACAGCGACAGCAGATGTGACCGTAAGCCAGAAAACTACATTTACGACAACCATTGATTTATCAAAAATTGTTGTTGAAATGAAAAAAATCAATAATGATAACGATAAATACGAGAAGAAAAATGCCGAGATCGCAGCAAACGAACTTTTTGCTAAATTCACCAATAAAGAGGCGTTAGAGAACCTGCTTGGCGGCGATTATAAGATCGAAAGTATTAATACAGATAATGCAAAAGTGAATGCTAGAAATCAGTACAAAAATACTTCCGGCAGATGGGTAGACTGGGGTGCAGATTCTGCTGCTTATAAAAACGTATTTTCAGGCACGATCGTTATTACTTATTCGCAGACAGTGACTGCAAAAGCAAACGGAGTGAAATCCCAGACAAATGCTGTAAATGCAGCAGATAATAAGAATCTGGAAGCGTTAAAGGATCAGGCATATGATGCTGCAAAAGCAGATGCAGAAAAACTTCTTGGAGATGCAGTTTCCCAGAATAAGAAGATCAAAGACAACCTGAAAGATAGAGAACTGCATATTAACGGTTATGAAGGCTGGAATGGAAAACATAACTCCAACGTAGCAATCAAAATCCATTATGCTGATGACACATTCACAGAGGGAAAGAAGACAACGGATCAGGCAGTTGTTGACGAGAAGAACAGCTCCACAACCTTATCCGTTTCCTACACCGGAACTTATCAGCAGAAAAATTCCAATGATCTTGGCGAGCAGACCGTAGAAACACAGAAATACAATCAGATTGCCAAGGCAGAGGAAAAAACAGCTTATACAAGCAACAAATATTATGATGAATATAAGAAAACAGGAGAAATCAATGAAGGAATCTGGCTCACCGGAAAAGATGATAATCGTTTCCCGGGACATGAAAGCTTAAAGAGCTTCTATGATTTCAAAGATGCAGCATTAAAAGCGGAGGCTGAAAGAGCAGAGAAAGTAGCAAAAGCGGATGCGATCATTGACGCAGCAAAGAATGCGGTGACAGCGGTTAGTACAGCAAAAGCAGATGCGGACAACTTAAAGGAGAAGCTTACAGCACTTCTTGCAAGCCAGAATTACACAGCAGATCAGGTAAAAGAGTTAGAGGGACAGATCAGCGCTGCAGAGATAAAATTAAAAGAGGCAGAGGATCTGGCAAAAGACCTGACAGATAAGTTAGGAATTGCAGGAGAAACACTGGCTGATAAGATCACAGAACTCACCCCTGCCCCAGCTCCGGGCGAAGGCGGTTCCACAACCACACCGGGTGGCGCAGCCACAACCCCAGCAGGAACTGTAACTACAGCAGCGGCTCCGACAAGTGCAGTCACAACCATTACAACAGCCACAGCAGCTGCAGCACCGGTTCAGATCGCAGAGACACCGGTAGCACTTGCAGCAGCTGCAACACCAGCGGCAGTAACGAGAACAGCAGCGGTTGCAAATGCAAATGCCGCAGCTGATGCAGATGCGGACGCTGACACAGATGTGACAATTGCGGACGAGGAGACACCTCTTGCAGCGAACGGAGAGCAGGAGAGCACGACAATTGCCGATGAGGAAACTCCACTTGCAGCAGAGGCTGGCGCAGTGGAAGACACGCAGCAGGAGAAAATGTCCTGGTGGTGGTTACTCATCATTGCACTTCTTGGTGTAACCGGCGAAGAAATGTACCGCAGAAATAAAAAGAAAAAAGCAGAAGCAGCTCAGAAAGATGAGAAATAAATTTTAACAGTAAGGCGCATCCAGGAGGTGCGCCTTTTCTAAAACATCCATTGCAAAAAAATAAAATACGGAGTATTCTGAAAATAGGAAAAAAACAATCTGTAATTTGTATACAAGGAAACAAAATCTATGAAAAAAAAGAAAACACTCATAATCTGCATGCTTCTTGGCATAATGCTCCTGACTTCCTGTGGAAAAACAGATCATCAGGATCAGGCGTCAGGCGCCACAGAGCAGACATCCGGAGACAGCCAGCAAACGACAGAAGAACCTGTGGAAACCGTCGGCGGATCGGAAGAGTCACCGGAAGCAGCTGAAGCAGCCGGGACAGCCCAGGCGGCAGCAGAAGCCGTGGAAAGCACAGAATCTTCTGAATTTGCAGAACGTAAAAGCATCATCATCACAGCCACAAACGAGTGCGGCATCGACATTGGGATGTTTTCTGTGATCGATCCGATCAGCGGCGAACAGTACAATATCAGTGCGATCGCAGATGGACAGTCTGTTTCCATGCCGGTAGAGTGGCCGGTGGAGATCACAGATTTTCAGTGGGCGCTTTATAATCAGAACGGCGAACTCTGCGTTGAGGCGACCACAGATATCAGTCAGGCGGAGAGCGGAGTGACATTGCTTCTCACCGGAGACGGAAATCTGGATGATGTACAGGAGATTTTTGAATAATGCAGACGATCTGATACAGACAATTCTGCCTGTACAGGGCAGTCAGGACAGAAATGATAAAAACAGGGGGTACTCATGGAAGAAAGAAGAGAAATATCGAGGGTAGAATACAAGACAAATGGTGTTGTCGTAATCTGCGATACACAGGAAAAAATATACGTGGACGTGAAAGACATCAGCCCGTTAGGCATGGGAATCTGTGTGCCGGAGGGGCATGAAGGTCTTCTCGGAAAACAGGTGATCGTTGTGGCAGAAACATTGATCATGTATGCGGAGGTTTCCCGCGAAGAAAAGCAGGAAGACGGCTCCACATTCATTGGTGTGCATGCGATAAAATTTACAGATGACGTTCTGCAGTATCTGTTTTCACACATTGGCTGATGAAACTAATCTTCTAAGCTCGCAGTTTCCGAGCAGCTGATCCCAGAAATGTTCAAGAGGAATCTCTTCATACTGGCAGATCAGGCTGCAGTCTAAGGCTCCATGGGCAACGATCAGTACATTTTTTTCGGAAACAAATTCCGGCGTTAAAACATCGTGGATAAAAGAGCCGCTGCGGGCATACAAATGCTCAAGACTTTCCGCACCATCTACAGCATGATAATGGACAGGATCATGGAACAACGTGTATACCGGACATTCCGGTTTCTGTGTGACATGTTCTGTTCCTTCGTACATGCCAAATCCCATCTCACGGAGACGGTCGTCCGTCAGGATCGGCGTGCCGCTCCCTTCCAGAAAAATTTCAGCAGTCTCCTGCGCACGCTGCAAGGGAGAACAATAGCAGATATCAAATCGCAGATCCCCATACTTTTTCCGCGCGTCTCTCGCCATCTGGCGGCCTTCTTCATTCAAAGGAATATCTTCGCTTCCCTGCAGGCGGTGGACTGCATTCCAGTCAGTTTTTCCGTGTCTCATGATATATAACATAATAAACAATATCCTTTCCTTATAATAGTAAAAATCATAAACGCATTGCGGGCTCAATTCCCGGTGCGATTGAATTATATCCTATATTTTGTTAAAATGAAACCCTGATCAGATAACAACAGTGGCACAACGCAGGAAATTGCATGACAGCTATTAATTTTACAGGAAAACTACCGATATATGAGTTAGAAAAATAAGCGTTCCGGCATTTGCAGAGATCCGGACCGCAACCATGGAAGAACACAAGCTTATGCACACGGAGGTGTAGAACAATGGCAATAGAGGCTATGAAAGGGGCAGGGATGTCCTACGCGGGAAGTTCATCCGCATCAGATGTAAAAGCAGAGAGTCAGGCAAAAGTGGAAACTGCATCCAACGCAGCAGCTTCTGACGATCTCATGAAGAAAACCATCCAGATCGACACGAAAGAGACTGACAAAAAAGGCAAAGACGGAAACCGGGATGACAGTCAGGCAAAGCAGACAATCTCCGAGAATTCCCAGATCAGGAAAGCAGTTGACGAGATCAATAAGAAGGCGCACAATTCCGAGGCAGTCTTCGGAATCCATGAAGCAACCAACCGTGTCACCATCAAGATCGTTGACAAAGACACGAAGAAAGTCCTGAAAGAATATCCGCCGGAGAAAACCTTAGACATGATCGCAAAAGTCTGGGAGATGGCAGGATTATTAGTGGATAAGAAACTGTAGATCACTGTCCAGGAGACAGGAGCAACAATAAACAAGTGACAGATGCAAACAGAAAATGATATGAATAAGTTACAACACTGAAAGGAGCAGGATTATGCCAATCAGAATCACAGGTCTGAACTCGGGATTAGATACCGAAGCAATCATTTCCGCATTAGTATCTTCTTATAGTTACAAGACCAATAAATACAAAAAAGCACAGACCAAGCTTTCATGGAAACAGGACGCATGGAAGACCTTAAACACAAAAGTTTATAGCTTCTATACAAGCTTGGACAGTCTGCGTTTCTCTAAAAACTACAATTTGAAATCAACCAAAGTATCCGATTCCACAAAAGCGACGGTGACTGCCAGCAGCTCTGCACCAAACGGTACACAGAAGCTCAACATCCTTAAGGTAGCGCAGGCAGGATACTTGACCGGTGGTAAATTAGATGACAGCACCACAACCGGAACCACATTCGCTGAGTTGGGTTACACAGGCGGAAACGGTACGATCACCTTGACAAAAGGTGATGGCACAAAGAAGAATATCGAAGTCAGCCAGGGCACTACGGTCAACAGCTTTATCAATTCTTTGAAAGAAGCCGGCGTGAATGCAAGCTATGATGATATCAACAAACGTATCTTCGTGAGCTCCAAAGATACCGGTAAGGACAATGACTTTACATTGACTGGTGGAAATGTGGATGGTGCGAATGCGCTGTCGAAATTAGGATTGAATGTGCAGTCGAAGGAGACAGATGCGACGTATACTTCTTATACGAAGTACTATGATGCAGATGGAAATAAACTTTCACAGAATGTGACAGATGCGATCAATGCTTATACACAGGCTAAAGAAGCATATAACAAAGCTGATGCCCAGAACAGTAACTTGAGTTCTGCTTATGGCTATGCATCTGCTTATACTGCAATGCAGGATGCGTTAAAGGAAAGTGGTTTGAGCACAGATGACCAGAATAAACTTGTAAAATTAGTACAGATGTCTGCTACTGAACGGGCAAAATCTGTTATGACAAGTGACGGAACTATTTACAAGGCTGAAACGACAGATGGGGATGGTAATACCATTTATTCGTATGAAGATACTGATGGAAGTAAGAAATACATTCAGGCAGTCAATACTTATACCGGAAGTGATGGTGTTTCCTATACAACCAAAGATGGTAAAGTCTTTACCGATGCAAATGGTAATGAATATACAGCAACCGGCAAGAAAGATGCTGATGGTAATGCATTATATGCAAATACCAAAGATGGTACAACAACCGAAATTACCATTAAGACAGAGACCAATTACTATGAAGCGGCTGCCAGCGAGCAGGGAACTGGATTTTATCAGATTACAGATAATGATGGTAATGTCTATACACAGGACGATACAGGTGTTTATGCAGATAAAAAAGGAAATAAATATTATTTAGATGATACATCTGGTAAATTGATTCAGACGACTGGAAAGAAAGATGCTAGTGATAATTGGGAGAAAAAGACAAACGGTAAAGAGGTCAGTTTTGATGCAGATAAGAAAGTAGAAACCACAAAGACCGTTTATACGCAGGGAGCAGCAGTAAGTAATGCCGTTACGGGAACAAAAGCTTACACAGATTTTGCAGATGCGATAAAAAAACCTGCGGGCGGTACAGAAAAAACTGATAAAGAGGTTACTTCTTTCTTAAGTACACTTGCATCGAATACCAGCACGGTTAATACTTATGAGAAGACGAAAGATACAACATTAGCGGATACTGATGATTATTCCAGAACTGATATTATTCAGATAGTACATGACGCATACACTGGAGCAGATGGCGGTGCTGGTGGAAGTCAGGGTGTAACAGACCTTACCAATAAATTTGCTGCTGTTATAACAGCGAATAAAGAAACCATGGAAACCAGTCAGACGACTATGGATGAAAATGAGGTTCTGGCAAGTATTGCGAACATGGAAGATGGCGCAGAAAAAGATGCGGCTATTGCAGAATTTGTAAAACAGGTTCAGGCAGCAAATGATATCACAACAAGCAAGGATATTACATACAACACAGATGCCAAGAAAATCGATGGCTGTGACTCTGAGATTTATTTAAATGGAATCAAATACACAGGAAGCTCTAACAGCTATTCCATCAACGGCTTAAATATTACAGCACAGGTAGTTACCGATACCGATGGAAAGGCAAGTGATGCGAATGCGATCAGTATCACAACATCTACTGACACGCAGGGAATCTATGATAAGATCAAGGACTTTCTGTCACAGTACAACAGCTTGATCAATGAGATTACATCTCTGTACAATGCAGATTCCGCCAAGGGATATGATCCTCTGACAGATGATGAAAAAGATGCAATGTCTGACACAGAAGTAGAGAAGTGGGAGCAGAAGATCAAAGATTCTCTGTTGAGACGAGATGATAATCTGGAAAGCCTTATGAGTGCCATGACTTCTGCAATGAGCGGTGCGGTTGAGGTAAATGGAAAGAAATATTATCTGTCAAACTTTGGTATCAAGACATTAGGCTATCTGAATGCACCAAAGAATCAGCAGAATGCATATCATATTGATGGTGATGAGGATGATGCCAATTCTTCCGGTAATGCAGATAAGCTGATGACTGCAATTACCAATGATCCGGATACAGTGATCAATTTCATGCAGGGGCTGGCAGGCAACTTATATAAGTCAGTTCATACCAAAATGCAGTCCTCATCTTTGAGCAGTATTTATACTGTATATAACGATAAGGAAATGGCATCAGAATATAGTGATTACACAGATTTGATCAAGAAATGGGAAGAAAAATTAGAAGATAAAGAGGATTATTATTATAAGAAATTCTCTTCTATGGAGACTGCTTTGTCAAAATTAAACAGCCAGACATCTTCATTAAGTAGTTTATTTGGCGGTTGATATTTGGTATAATGGGAAATAGAAATGCTTAGAATTATAAGCTAAAAAGCAGAGTGGATAGAATATATCTGCTCTGCTTAATACACAATAAAGACCAGGAGGGTATTATGTTAGCGAATCAGGGATATGCAGCTTATGCTAACAATAAAATCATGACAGCGTCACCAGCGGAGCTGACATTGATGTTGTATGAGGGCGCAATCAAGTTTGCGAATCTTGCAATTGCAGGAATTGAGGAGAAAGATATTCAGAAGGCACATACAAATATCATGAAGGTGGAACGGATTATCGAAGAGTTTCAGGCTACATTAAATCATAAATATCCAGTAGCTAAGGATTTTGATAATGTATATGATTATCTTTTGATTCGTTTAAAAGAGGCAAATGTAAAAAAAGATAAAGAGATTATGGAAGAAGTCTTAAAACACTTACGTACCATGCGCGACACCTGGAAAGAAGTGATGCGTACCGGCAGAACACATTAATTGGAGAATGGTGCTATGGCAGACAACCAGTATATTACAATCATGCTACAAAGCCTTCACAAGAAAGAGAAGGTTTTAAATAGCATCATACAGATCAATAAGCGTCAGAAAGAAGAACTGGAGAATCCATCTTTAGGTCCAGACGACTTTGACAAGACGATAGAAGAGAAGTCAGAACTCATAGAACAATTAGAACTGTTAGATAACGGTTTCGAGAAACTGTATGAAAAAGTACGCGAGGAACTTCAGGCGAATAAAGAACTCTATAAGGATGAAATTCTTCAGATGCAGGGTAGCATACGTGCACTGACAGAGAAAAGCATGGAGATTCAGGCGCAGGAAGCACGTAACAAACAGTTGATGGAACAGAAATTTACCAGTGTGAAAAAACAGGTAAGAGAAATCCGTTCCAGCCAGAAAGTGGTAAATCAATATTACAAGAATATGATGAAGAAGGGTTACGCAGAGCCACAGTTTCTGGATAATAAAAAATAATTGATAGAAAAAAGAAAAAAATTCTTTTTTGCTATAAAGTATCGGAGAAAGTCTCCGATATAAAAGACAAGTAAAGAAAATTACTTGCAGGTGGAAGTTCAAACAGAGCGTACGGCTGGAAGAATGGAAACCTAATACAACAAAAAACAAGTACATAAAGTACAGATGCAGCATGGAAGCTGCATTACATTCAAGGAGGAAAAATAATATGGTAGTACAGCACAATATGACCGCAGCTAATGCGAACAGAATGTTAGGAATCACAACAGGACAGCAGGCAAAATCTTCTGAGAAGTTATCTTCTGGTTATAGAATTAACCGTGCAGCAGATGATGCAGCAGGACTTGCAATTTCTGAGAAAATGAGAAGTCAGGTTAGAGGATTAAATAAAGCTTCTGACAACGCTCAGGATGGTATTTCTTTGATTCAGACAGCCGAAGGTGCATTAAACGAGACACATTCTATCTTACAGCGTATGAATGAATTAGCTACTCAGGCAGCTAATGATACAAATACAACTATCGATAGAAGTGCAATTCAGGCTGAGATGGATGCATTGGTAAGTGAAGTTGATAGAATTCGTTCTACAACACAGTTTAACACACAGAACTTGTTAGATGGTAATTTCAAGAACAAGAACCTTCAGGTTGGAGCATTAAGCGGACAGAGTATTAAAATCGATATTGACAATATGGATGCAAAATCGTTAGGTATTGAAAAAGCTGATGTAGATGTAAGCAGCTTTACTGCTGCTGGTACAGCAATGGATAATATTCAGAGCGCCATTGATACTGTTTCAACTCAAAGAGCTAATTTAGGTGCTTTACAGAACAGATTAGAGCATACAGTTGCAAACTTAGACAACGTATCTGAGAATACTCAGTCAGCAGAATCTCGTATTCGTGATACTGATATGGCAGAAGAAATGGTACAGTACAGTAAGAATAATATTCTCGCTCAGGCAGGTCAGTCCATGTTAGCACAGGCTAACCAGTCTACACAGGGTGTATTATCATTACTTCAGTAATAGTGATGTAACAAAATGGGATGTAGGTTTTCCTACGTCCCATTTGTCATATCTAGGGCAAATCAAGTGAAAACTTGAGACGCAAAGCTATAGGATCTTTCAAATGGTAGCCAGTTGTGACGTATTATGAACATTGCCAGAGAGTGGCAGTGTTTTTTTATAGGAGTCGGGAATGAAAAAAGCAAGGGAAAAGATAAAGAAAATATACATTATAGTAGTGATAATGTGCATGTTTGCCTGCCTGGAATTACCATTAGATGTTGAGGCGGCGGAAGCATCAGCATCAGGTGCAACAGGTATTACATCTGATACGGTATTCGTAGATGAACCAATAGATGTTAAAGTAACTGTGACGGGAAAATCCGGAACAGGAAAAGTTGTTCCTTCAGATATTGCATTGATTATGGATCGGTCAGGCAGTATGAGTGGGAAGATTGACAGTTTAAAGACGGCAGCTTCGTCTTTTGTAGATAAAATTGATACATCTGTACACAGGATAGGAATTGTCAGTTATTCGGACAGTACCGATACAGTTGATTTTTCAACAGATAAAACAGAACTGAAAGCTGCAATTACCAATATGCAGGCTAGTGGAGGAACAGATGCGGCGAAGGCAATAAATGCTGCTGTAGATATGCTTAAGAACAATCGAAGAGAGAATGTAAAACCTGTTATTGTAATTTTGACGGACGGACAGTTTGATCAGAGTGCAGCAGCAACGGCAGCAAAGGTTGCGATTGATAATGATTTTACGTTTTACACAATTGCATTATTGGACAATGTAGACAATGCAATTGTGCCTGGAACAAGTGATTATGCGATTAATCAACAATTAATGAGTATGGCAACATCAGCAAAGTATCATTATAGTGTAGGAGTAGATACGTTACAGCAGGCATATAGTGATATAGCCAGTGAAGTGGGAAAGGAAAATCCATATAATTTGGTGGTAACAGAAATTTTAGATGAACATTTTGAAATTGTTCCGGGATCTGCAGATACAAATATTCCGAAACCTGTAATTTCAGGTCAGACAATAAGTTGGAGCATGAAGGAATTAGCTGGAAAAGAGGAATTTAGTTATCAAATTAGAGCAAAAGCAGGAACGCCGGCAGGTGTCTATGATAATGCAATTTCTGGTAATGTATATTATGAGACATATGAAGGAAATGCAAAAAATGTTCCGATTTCTACTAGACGAATAACATTGTTAGACACATCACTTAGTGTTGAGACTTACTCACCAGATCAAGGAGAGGTAGGAAAGGCGCAGAAAGTGATGGTTCGTGGAAAGGATTTTCATTTTAAATCAGACTTCTATGTGACGGTGGGGGGAGAGCAGGTTTCATTATCAAATGTGACTACAACAACATTTGCTTTCAAAGTACCAACAGACCTTGCAAGTGGAACATATGAGATTTTGGCATATAACAGCGCAACACCGCAAAAAATAGGGGAATATACTTATACAGAACTACCAAAAGAAGAAACACTTTTAAATGTCAGCAGAATAGATCCTGACAATGGAGAAGAGGGTGAGGTTGTTTATGCTTGGGTATATGGAACTGATATGCAGTATGAAACAAATTTTAAAGTGATGATTGATAATCAGGAAGTAAGAGCATCTAATTTTTCAACTTCGAAGTTTAAATTAAAAATTCCAAATACACTAGCAGTGGGTATGTATGATGTAATTGTATATAATGGAAAAGATGCATCAGGTCAGATAATTGGCCAATTTACAGTGGGGGGTAAAAAGCCTGTAACGCATAATTTATCAGTTAGCAGTATTACTCCATCACAAGGAGAAGAAGGAACGCAGGTCTATATGTGGGTATATGGAACTGATATGTCCAGGGAAGCAGAGTTCAGGGTTGAAATAGGAGGCATAGAAGTACCGGTATCTAATTTTAGTGCGAGAAAGTTTAAGATAAAATCGCCTGTGACTCTAGCAGTGGGAGATTATGATATTATGGTATATAATGGAACCGGAGCTCAAGGACAGAAAATAGGTACTTATACAGTGACACAGAAATTACCTATAGTGCACAACCTTGCGGTTAGCCATATTGATCCATCGCAGGGCGAAGAAGGAACACAAGTCTATATGTGGGTATATGGAACTGATATGTCCAGAGAATCAGAGTTTAAAGTTGAAATTGGAGGCATAGAAGTGCTGGTATCTAATTTTAGCGCAAGAAAGTTTAAGATAAAATCGCCTGTCGGTTTAAAAGTAGGAGATTATGATATCATGGTATATAATGGAGCTGGAGCTCAGGGACAGAAAATAGGTACTTATAAAGTTACAGCGCCGGTGGTAGAAGATCATCCGTTGAACATTTCTACTGTACAAGCGACAGGAACGCAGGGAAAAACATCCTATGTATGGATATATGGGAAGAATATGGAGTATGAACAGGAATTTCGTGTGGAAGTTGGTGGAGTAGAGGTTAATGCATCTAATAGAAGCTCATCAAAGTTCAAATTACGAATGCCTAATACATTGTCACAAGGAACATATGAGATTATTGTTTATAATGGGAAAAATGCTTCTGGTCAAAAAATTGGAACATACGTAGTGCAGTAAAAACATGAGCCCGCATTGTTTGCGGGCTCATGTTTTAACAAAAAGCAGTAGTAATGATATTTGATATAAAAGTTTGATAATTACAGAAAATTTTTACACGTTCATAACCATTATGTGCAATTTCTTGACGTTCTGCAGGATGATTTAAATAATAATTTATTTTTTCAATAAGATCATCTTCGGATTCGTAATATATAAAATCTTCATCTGGTACAAAATAATCCAAAAAATCTTCCTGAAAATTTGTTAAAAGGAAACCTTCTGAAGCCATAATATCCAATGCACGTAGAGGAATGCCGGATTTAATACTTCGTAAAGTAATATTTAAATTAATTTTACTTTGATGGAATATAAGTGGCATTTCCTGATAGTAATCTACGGTTCCATGAATATGAGCATGTGGGATTTTGACATTTGTATCCAACGTATATATATCAATAGGATATTGCGCAGCAACTAGTGAAAGCAATTTGTGACGTTCTAAGGATGTTAGTTTTCGATTAATAAAATAGTTGGCGTATACATAGTTAGGAGTTTCAACACCATCAGAGGCAGTTTTGTAAGGAACGGACTGCTGCAGACTGCATATGATATCTGGAGTTAGAACATCTTCAATAAAGTTATAACCGGCAACTTTAAGCTGTGCCTGCATGATTGCATCCAAATAACCAGTAGTATATGCGTCCAAATTCTTTAATCTTCCAAAAAAATCATGATCTTCATGGTAAAGAGAACCTACAAAAGAAACATCAGAAACAAACGATTTTTTTCCCAAGGTTTTATCTAACAAAGAAGTGATAGCAGTAGGCTCCACTGGAAGAACGGAATAATATACAGTGGAAATACCTGATTTTTTTAAAAATAAATACTCCTGCTTATCAAATAGAAAAACATAATTTGTGGGATAAATCAGAGAATAACTATATAACATCAGGTAAGGACTGTCATAAACCATGGAGATATATTTTATGTTATTTTTGTGACAGCAGCATGCTAAAAGGTGAAAGTAATTGAAGGAAAAACAAAAATCAATTGAGTGTCGTGTTAAACAATTTGTAAAGCTGTTTTCGAATTCCAAACTGTTTCTTGATTGATAGTCAGGATGTGAAAAGATGATGACATTATATCCGGCTTCTTTAAAAGCATGTAAAATATAATGTTCGCCAAAACATGGCCAGTCTAAATATAATATATTCATGGGAAATCTCCTTATAATCATTAATTGGAAAAGGCGAGTGAGAGTAGCAATTCCAAGCGAGTAGGATAATTGTAGTCTTTTTTTACTTTTACAAATCCATTGTGAGCAATTTCTATACGATCCTTTTCGTGTGAGAGGTAGTATTCGGTAAGATCACAAAGTTCATCCAGATTACTGTAGGCAACGAGTTCTTCGCCAATATGAAAAAGTTCTGGTAGTTCAGATTGATAATTTGTCAAAACAAACCCACCACAACCCATAATATCAAAGATTCTTAGTGGAAGACCACTTCGAATTGCTTTTGATGTAGTATTAAGGTTAATGCGGCTTTGGTGAAAAATAATTGGCATTTCAGTCATGGTTTTTGCAAATCCACGATTGTGGATTTTAGGCAACCTTGAAGTATCACTTCCAGTATAAATGTCCATATCGAAGTGTTCTGATAGGACTTTCATTGTTCGCTCACGTTCTACGGCAGTAATTTTATTTCCAATATAAAGCTGTGACAGGGTAATTTTGTCTGTTAAAAATGTTTCAAAAGGCTGAACGTAGAAATTAGGAAAATGTTTTCTGAAATCATTGATTACAGAATCCGTTAAAATTTCATCAATAAAATAATAGCCGTATACTTGTAACTGTGCCTCAATCAAACCGTTTAAATAGCCAGAGAGGTATGCAGGAGGATTTTTTAGTTTGTCAAAAGGACATTTTTCACTATAGAGAGAACCAATAAAAGAAATATCAGAAGAAAAATGCTTTCGCTGATTAAAACTTGCCTGTTTTATGACTGTTTGCTTTTGATTTATATTTACGGCAAGAGGAAAATAATATATGTTGTCTGGATTATATTGTGCAATTTCCTGATATTGTTTATAGTCAAAAACAAACACACGGTTACATTGATTTTGTATTGATTTGGAAAAAAGTTCTAAAACAGGACAGTCTACAGTCCAGCAAAGGTAGGGAATTTTAAAAATATTGCAGACCTCTGATATAATTGGAAAAAAATTAATAGTAAATACACAATCTTGTGGATGATTTAATAAAAATTGACTGACATATCTGGCACAATCACCAGGCAAGAAATTTTTGTTTTCTATTTCTTCAGTCAATTGTGTGACGGTATGTCCAAGCTCTTGTAACCCTTCTATAATATCAGGTTCGCAGATGCTTCCATAGCGGTAAATAAGAATGTTCATGATGACTTCCTTCCGTAAGTAATCTAGTGTATAATTATTGTATCTAAATTTTCAACAGGAAACAAGCCTAAGAGGAGAAAAAATGTACGAACAATATTTAAAAAAAATTAATCCAAAACCAACATGGAATTTAAAATTTTACAAAAATGATGATCAATATTCAGATGGCGATGTAGAAAACAGCATTTTAAAGTTAATTGCAGAAAACCAGCCAGAAAATTATGTGGAAGCGATTTCGAAAAATTTTGATTGGGCAGTATATTACCATTTGACCCCAACAAGAAAAAATATTTTAAACTGGTATCCATTTCAGCCAGACAGTGATGTGCTTGAAATTGGTTGTGGCTTTGGAGCATTAACAGGGTTGCTTTGCGATAAATGCAAGAGTGTTACATCTGTTGAGTTATCCCAAAGACGTGCAATGGGTACTTTACTGCGCTGCAGAGAGAAGGAAAATCTTGAAATTATTGTAGGAAATCTGAATGATATTGAATTTGCAAAAAAATATGATTACATTACATTGATAGGTGTTCTTGAATATCAGGGAAGATTTACAAATTCTGATAATCCATATAGAGATTTTCTAACAAAAATAAAACAGTTGTTAAAACCAGATGGAAAACTTCTGATTGCAATAGAAAATCAATATGGATTGAAATATTGGTGTGGAGCGGGAGAAGACCATACAGGTGTACCATTTGATGGAATGAATCAGTATATATACACAAATCAGGGTATACGAACATTTTCAAAAGAGGGATTAAAAAAGCTTGTAAATGAAAGTGGATTTTCTGATACATTTTTTTATTATCCGCTGCCAGATTATAAATTACCAACAGTTGTTTATTCAGAAAAATATCTTCCACAGAATGAAAACTTGCAAAACACATTGTTCTATTATGCGCCAAACCGGATGTCACTTTTAGCAAATGAGAAAAATATATATAAAGATATTATAGAAAATGGAGTATTTGAGTTCTTTTCCAATTCTTTTTTGGTAGAGTGTGGGTGCAATGTGCGAGTAGGAGAAACACTTTTTGCAAGTTTGTGTCATGATAGATTAGAAGAGTTTAGGCTTGGAACCAGAATACAGGATAATGGCATTGTTGAAAAATTTGCATTATCAGAAAAAGGTAAGTTGCATATAAGACAGACTGTGATGAATGAGATTGCTTTAAGGGAACGTGGACTACATACATTAGGAAGTACTATGGATGGAGATTGTTTGAAGGTTAATTATACAAGAGCAGCCCCGTTTGAGAAGGTATTTGTAGATGCTTGTCGTATGAGAGATGAAGAGAAAGTAATTGAACTGATTGAAAAATTATATGCAGAAATTTTGCAGTCTTCTGAAGTAGTGTCAGAAGAAAAAAATATTTTTTATTCTATAATGCCAGAACTGTTTTATGGCGAAGAAAAATATGGTCCAGTATTAAAATATGGTTATCTGGATATGACTTTTCGAAATGCTTTTATGGTGGATGGTGAATTATATTGGTATGATCAGGAATGGATGCTAGAGAATATTCCAGCTGATTTTATCATATTCAGAGCTTTGGGAACGGTATATTTTTCTTATCCTGATATTAATGACAGTATGCCAATGCAATGGATAATTGATAAATGTGGGCTGCAGGATGGTTGGGAAGCATGTAAAAAATTAGAAACATTATTCTCGGCTTCTATCAGAGACAGATTACAGATAAATGAAGATGCGTCGTTTACGAAGATTGATGATAAAACCTATGTAGGGAATATAAAGAAATTGATAAAATAATGAATTAAAAAATAAGGAATTGAGAATGGTATGCCAGTGTCAAACAGACTGGGTGCATATCATTTCCCGATTCCTTATTTTTAATTCCACATACTGCAAATAGAGTATTTAGAGGAAAGCCGTTTGCTTAAAAATGCTTTTGAACTATTCACATTAGGTAAAGTATAGTATTCAATTGCATCCATAATATCAGAACAGCAATGTTTTGCATTGGAAAACAGCAGTTTGCCATTTTCAAGAATGGACTGATAATCTTCAGGTGAATGCAGATAACGTTCTACACAATCGCGTAAAGCCGATTTTTGACATTTGATAACATAATTCATAGGAACGGATGCATAGCGGCTTGGAGTTGTATCAGGAATGAGCCAGTCTGTAACAGCTATGCTTGGAACATCAAACATTAAGGCTTCTGCCATGACACTGGACTCATCGGATACGACAAGATTACACATGGCAAGTGCAGTCATAATACTTTCTTCTGGTTCAATATAATATACATTATCAAATTTTCCCTCGTGTAATTGCCGCATATCTTTTATATTCTGAATAATATCGGAATACTTTTCATTCCAATGGGCTTGCTTAATCAGCAGATTTACTTTTAAAGAGGAGAGTGCTTTGATAAAATCATCCTCTTTTCCGTTGTTTTCCCATGAAGGCGCATATAAAATAGAAAAGTCGTATTTCAAATGTAACTGTTCTTTTAATGCATGGACATATTCTGACAGGTCATTAGAGAATATCAGACTGCTTTTTGGATAACCTAGCTCATAGGTTCCGCATCTTGGATTTGCGTAATATTGAAAAGCACATGTAGTCCATAAATTTGCCCAGGATTGTCCGGGAATAATACCGATGTCATATTTATTCCAACGTTCTAATTCCCAAAAATTCGGCCAGCGGTTATGACCCTGTGCGAGATCATGCAGTAATATCAGAGAAAATTTTGAGTTCTCCGGGTAACAGATGTGCTGGCAATAGACACCAATTTCAGCATGTCGATGGATATCTGTTGTAAAAGTTGTTTTGTAACCTCTTGATGTTGCTGCATCAGCCAACGGTTTCAGATTATGGTATTCTCCCATATCGGTGTAAAAGAAAGTGATTTCTTTTTTGCAGGAAACAAAATGTTCTGTAGTAGTAAAGTCAGTTAATACTTCTGAAATATGCGAAATATCATTTTCTGAATGATAAAGCCGTAGAAAATCAATATAATCGGATATAGGATTTGTAGCATCTGAATAAGGAACCACAATTGAAGAAGAAAGCGGCAGATAAGTATAAGCAATCTTTGCAGGGAGCAGCAACTGATAAAGAAGTGCAAGAGGCTGCATAGACTCAGCTATCTCAGTGCGTGAAAAAGAAAGCTGCTTTACATAAGCTGTTGAAAGAAAAATGGTAGATAAATCACCATATAAATTTACATTGTTTACAGCACTGTAGTGAAGCAAGTCCTCTCCGTGAAAAAGTTTATTGTCTAAAGGTTCTTTATAGATATAATCTGGATGTGCAAGTACAGTGTCATTATTATCTATGAAATTACGCCCATGGATAATTCCATTGACAGTAGGAAATTTTTCTGTCATAGAAAGCAGAACTGCAATGCGGTTTTTCTCGTAATGATGTCTTGAGTCATAAAAGCAAAAGTAGTCAGTAGCTATGGATGACAGACAGCTTAAAAATTCTTCAATTAAATTTTTTTCATGTATATACTTGACGGAAAGGTTTGCATGAAAATCTGTACTTATGGTTTGTGTTAAATCAGGGATTTTCTCAGCTTCACTCAAAATGTATATGGCGGTAACTGGTGTGATTGCTATATTACAGGAATGAAAGAAATTATCCTCTCCAAAGGAACGTTTGTATACTTTAAGACATTCAGCGGCAGTTGAAAAGTTTTTTTCTGAAATGCATTGCTGAACAAGCTGAATCATTTCATTTTTTGGTGATAAAGTGCTCATATTTATCATTTACCAAGGAAAATCCTAGGTTATGCCTCCGTAATTAATATATGATAAGTATAAAGAAAATGAGGAATGTTTTCAATATAAAAGAGGCAAATACGGAAGGTCTTTTGGAAATTTAGAAAATTGATGAATTGCGTTATAGATGGTTTTGCATTAGAATAAAAATAGTTGTTAGATTAAAGAGATATGAGGAAAGCTATGGAATTTACAGAAGATTTTTTTAAAAAGGAAGTTAGAGAGGGATTTGAAGTTCCCGAAATGATGAAGCGTGCATGGGCGGCACAGATGGAAATTTTGGAGATAGTTACAGACATCTGTAAACGGAATAGATTACAGTATTTTGCGGATGGCGGGACATTGTTAGGAGCTGTGCGGCATAAGGGATTTATACCATGGGATGATGATATTGATATTTGCTTAAAAAGGGAAGATTATAATAAATTGGTTCGCATATTACCGGAGAATTTGCCATATGGTTTTGCGATGGCAGGGACATATTCGCAGGATATGGAGTTAAGGAAGAATATATGTGTGCCACAGTTACGAGTGGTTGCAGATGATCGATGCTGGAACCTCAATGAGTACATAAAGTATTTTCATGGATTTCCTTATGGACGTGTGGGAATTGATATTTTTCAATTGGACTATATTCCAAGAGAAAGTGAAGTCGCAGAAATCCAAAAAATTATAGTGCGTCAGGGAATAACGATGTTAAGAGATTGGCGGGAATTGGATCGGTCAGGGAAATTGATATTTAGAAAAAAAGAATTTGAGGAACTATGTAATATTAAATTGGATAGCAATGGAGATGTGCAGGGACAGATTTTGAAATTGGTGGATGCAGTGATGTCTTTATACAACAGTGAGGAAGCAGACTATGTGACAAACTATCCATTTTGGATTTTAGATGATCAATACAAGCTGAAAAAAGAATGGTACGATGAAACGATAGAACTTCCATTCGAACATATGCAGATTGCAGCTCCAGTGGGTTATCACGGAGTGTTAGAGGCAGAATATGGAGATTATATGATTCCGGTAATGGGAACAGCAGCACATGATTATCCGTTTTATGGAAATCGTGAGGAAAAAATGAAAAATTGGATAAAATCAATGGGGTTTCAAGGAACTATAGATGAATTTTGCCAGGAGGTTTTAAGTGGCAGATTACGAGTGTGATTATTTTGATATAATTGTGCCACAGCAAATATTTTAGGAAAGAATTATTTAGAGAGACAGTAAATGCAGTTGAGGTACAGTCATTGAAGATAAAGTCAAATGAATTATTTGATAAAAATTCACTTACAACAATATGTGAAATATTTCATGTAAATGCAGATGATATTACAGATATAGTTGTATTGAAAAAAGGTATGACAAATCGTTCATATATATTTAAATGTCATGAAAAAATATATATTATCCGGATTTCTGGAACAGGCACAGAAAAGTTGATTAATCGTTATCAGGAGAGAGACGTATATGAAACGATTAAAGAACAGAACATTTGTGATCCGGTTGTTTATATAAATCCAGAAAATGGTTGTAAGATAACAGAGTATTTGGAAAATTCGCGGGTATGTGATCCGATGAATGAATCAGATGTAAAAAGATGTATGGAACTTCTTAGAAAGTTACATAAAAAGAAGCTGACAGTTGGACATGAGTTTGACATCTTTGGGCAGATTGAAAAATATCAGAGACTTTGGGGTGAGTTCCAATCTGTTTATGAAGATTATGAAGAAACGAAGCAAAAAGTATATTTATTAAAAAACTACATAGACTGTCATGTTTCAGAAAAAGTACTGACACACATTGATGCCGTACCAGACAATTTTTTGTTTGTACAGAATGCAGATGGACAGGAAGATATTCGTTTGATTGATTGGGAGTATGCGGGAATGCAGGATCCACATGTGGACATTGCCATGTTTGGTATATATTCACTATATAATAGATTGCAGATGGAACAATTGATTGATACTTATTTTACAGAGGGATGTCCAAAAGAAATCAGAATAAAAATTCATTGTTACATTGCTGCTTGCGGACTTTTATGGAGTAACTGGTGTGAGTATAAGGAAAAACTGGGAATCAGTTTTGGAGAATATGCAACCCGGCAGTATCAATATGCAAAGGAATATTCACAGCTTGCGCTTGAGGAATTAGAAGAAATAGGAGAATGGGTTACATGCATAAAGTAGAACGTGCTATTATTCTGGCGGCTGGAATGGGGAAAAGGATGAATCCGGTAACATTACAAACACCAAAGCCACTGGTAAAAGTAAATGGTGTCCGGATGATTGATACAGCAATAAGAGGGCTTCATTACAATGGTATTACGGAAATCTACATTGTGGTAGGATATTTAAAAGAACAATTTCAGGAACTATTAAAAGAGTATTCAGGAATAACATTGATTGAAAACCCATTCTACGCTACATGCAATAATATTTCTTCTTTGTATGTCGCAAGGGATTTTCTTGAAAATGCGATTATTCTGGATGGAGATCAGATAGTCAGAATTGAAGGAGTTTTAAAATCTGAATTCAGACGGTCTGGATATAACAGTGTATGGATATCAGGGAAAACAAATGAATGGCTTCAGATGGTTGAAGATGACAAGGTAACATCTTGCAGCAGAGAAGGTGGGGAAAAAGGGTGGCAGCTTTATAGTATTTCACGATGGACGGCAGAAGATGGAAGAAAACTAAAAAAACATCTGGAATTTGAATTTGAGCAGAAACATCAAACACAGATATATTGGGATGATGTTGTTATGTTTTGTCATTTTGATGAATATCAATTAGGGATTTTTGAAATGCAGTCAGATGATGTGATAGAAATAGACAGCTTGGAAGAACTGGCATGTATGGATAAGAGTTATGAGAAATACATAGAAAAGAGATTAAAATGAAAAAGGATGAAAAGAATAAAATTGATTGGATAATCACAATAGTACCATTTACATTAATTGTTGGTTTATGTGGATTGTTTATTGCTATGCCACAACAGTCAAATCGTATTCTGAGCCAAATACGATTTTTTTTAGGTGATACAGTTGGAAGCTATTACATTATAATAGGCATATTTTTTCTGGGTGTGTCATTGTATCTAGTGGCTTCAAAATATGGAGATATAGTTTTAGGTTTACCGGGGGAAAAGCCAAAGTATTCTTTCTTTTCATGGGGAGCTATGATGTTTACGTGCGGATTAGCAGCAGACATTTTATTTTATTCGTTTTCAGAATGGATTATGTATGCAGCTGACCCTCATATTGCAGAAATGGGAAGTATTCAGGAGTGGGCTGGTGTATATCCGCTGTTTCATTGGAGTTTTATACCGTGGGCTTTTTATTTGGTACTTGCTGTAGCATTTGGCTTTATGTTGCACGTTCGCAAAAGAAACCGGCAAAGATATTCAGAAGCATGCAGACCGCTTTTAAGAAAGCATACAGATGGAATATGGGGAAGATTGATAGATTTGTTGGCAGTATTTGCGTTGATTGCAGGAACGACAACAACCTTCAGTATTGCAACCCCTCTTATATCTGAGATTTTGATAGATGTTTTTCATATACAACTGAGCCGGACAGTGATTAACTTGATTATCCTCATAATTACTTGCTTTATATATACTTATTCGTTGCTACATGGATTTAGGGGAATTAGCATTCTTGCAAAGATATGTATCTACATGTTTTTTGGTATATTATTGTATGTGTTATTGTCTGGTGGAAGAATGCGTTACATAATAGAAAGCGGCTTGGCATCTTTTGGTACGATGATGCAGAATTTTATAGGGTTAGCAACATATATAGATCCTTTGAGGATATCGTATTTTCCACAAAACTGGACAATTTACTATTGGGCATACTGGATGGTTTGGTGTGTTGCGGCACCGTTTTTTATTGGCAGGATTTCAAAAGGACGCAGTATACGTCAGGTAATTCTGGGAGGATATGTTTTTGGTGCAGGCTCAACAATGGTTAGTTTTATTGTTTTGGGAAATTATTCAATGGAAATGCAGACGTCTGGAGCGGTCGATTTTGTTGCGGATTATATGCAGACAGGAGATTTATATCACATTATTGTAGATATTATTGAAACATTGCCAGGAGCACCGTTTGTCCTTTTGGCAGTGATGCTTACAATGATTGCATTTTATGCGACATCCTTTGATTCTATTGCACTGACAGCTTCCTGTTACTGTTATCGGAGTTTGGAGGAGGAAAAACAGCCACATAAAGGGATACAATTCATGTGGTGCATTTTACTGATTTTGTTTCCGATAGCACTGCTATTTGCGGAAAGTCCTATGAGTAATCTGCAATCGGTGAGTATTATTGCAGCATTTCCGATTGGAATTGTGATGATATTGATTGCGATAAGTTTTTTTAAGGATGCAGATGAATATAAAAATGATAGATGAGAAATAGCCTGCTTTATCCATTTATCAAATAAACAGAAGTGATAATGCCTTTTGGGTGTTACTCTAATTGATGAAATCAAATTGTTTTTCATGCATTTTTCTTACAGATTTTAAGGATAAAGGGGCTAAAACAATGTACAGATCGATTGCCAAGTTACAACATTCATTTCTCGATTTCTGCTTAATCAGCAGACACTAAGCGACATTGATTCTGAACAGTTATATCTATCGAAAGTTTCCAGTTTCAGTGCCACGTGATGAGACCGGAGACTTTTAGGTTTAAAATTTCTGGAAGTTCACATTTATCAGCGTCTCAGCAGAAAAGTATAAAAATGGGTGAGTCGAGATAAATTTCATTAGAAAAGAGCTAACGAGTTATGGAATATATGCCGATATATATAAAAGAGTTTAGGATTACGAAAGAAAGGTCAAAATGGCAGAGGCGTTTGCAAATGTGTTGCCATGTTTTGAACAGTTGGGAGAGGCTGCTTCACAGGTAATGTAAGGGGGAAAGTTGATGTTTATGAGAAATCATAATGATTTGCTATCGTGAGTTAAGGGTAAAGGAGAAAAGCTATATACCTTTATAGGATACATACATTTTTAGGTAGTGGCATGGGGAGTAATCCCCAATGTCTAACAGAGAAAACATGGAAGTTGAGGGAAATGTCATGGACGACGAATATAAACGATTTATAAAAAAGCAGGCTGTTCTTTGTAGAAACATCCTGCTTTCTGTTTATTTACAGGAGGGGGAACAAGAGGAATAAGCGAATCATGGTGACAAGAACATCAATGCCTCCATACGAAGAATTTATTGAGAAAATAAAACCGTTATGGGAGTCGCATTGGCTGACAAATATGGGTGAGAATCATAGGGAACTAGAAAAAAGACTTCATGAGTTTCTGGGGGGCGGAGGAGTATCACTTGTAGTTAATGGGCATATGGCACTCGAACTTGCCATCCAGGCAATGAATTTTCCGGAGGGAAGTGATTACAACACCATTCACTTTTATATCAACAACACATGCAATTGTGAGAAATCGACTGAAACCAGTTTTTTGTGATATTAAATTAAGCGATTATACAATTGATGAAAGCAAGATAGAGAGTTTGATTACAGAAAAAACGGTAGCGATTGTACCGGTGCATGTATATGGAAATATTTGCAATACAGAGGAAATTGAGCAGATTGCTTTTAAATACAATTTAAAAGTAATTTATGATGCGGCGCATGCGTTTGGTGAGACGGTGAATGGAAGAGGAGTTGGAAGTTTTGGTGATGTTTCGACATTCAGCTTCCATGCTACGAAAGTATTCAATACGATTGAAGGTGGCGCCATGGTGTTTTCAGATCCCAAATTGTATGAGACATTCTATAATTTGAAGAACTTTGGTATACGTGGCGAGGAACTTGTCGTCAGTGTGGGTGCCAATGCAAAAATGAATGAATTCTCTGCAATCATGGGGCTTTGTAATTTGAATTATGTAAAAGAAAATATTATGTATCGTAGGAAGCGTGTGGAATATTATTTAGAAAAATTAGCAGGAATGTCGGACGTTGTTTTTCAACAATTCCATTCGGAACGAAACATAGAATACAATTATGCATATTTTCCAGTGCTGCTTAAAAAAGAGCGGCAGAGGGATGTTATTTATGAAAAATTAAAAGAACAGAATATATATGCCCGTAAATATTTTTATCCGCTGACATCAGATGCTGAATGTTTTAAGAATAAATATAAAAATGATGCATTAGAGACAGCACGGTATGTAGCAGATCATATATTGGTTTTGCCGTTGTACCCTGAATTAGAGTATGAGGTGATTAACAAAATCTGAGATCTAATACGAAAGGAAGTATCATAGCATGAATTTAAGAAGAACTACGATGGTTATTACATAGCGTTGCACTTTAAAGTGCAAATTGTGTTTGGCGTTTATGCCGTATTATGAAAATCCTGTAGATATGGCATTGTCAGATGTAGAGAAAACATTGAAATCTTATTTTGACATTGTGGATTATGTTGGAATTTTTTCAGTGACAGGTGGAGAACCTTTGATGCATAAGGACATCGCAAAGATAATGGAGATGGTTTTTTCATATCGAAATCAGATTGAGGATACTATTGATATGGTGACAAATGGAACAATTCCAATAGGAGAGGATTTGTTACAGGTATTACAGGATAATAAAGATAAAGCGCGTATCATTGTAAGCAACTATGGAAAAGATTTGTCAAAAAATATTGATAAAGTGATAAAGGCATTGGAAGAATGGGGAATTAATTATCGAGTGCAGAACTATGCAGGGGATGATAACTGGCTGTTTGATGGCTGGGTCGATTTCTTGGATCATTCACTGAAACATGATACACCGGAAAAATTAAGACAGCAAGCGCTAAGGTGTATTTTTAGAAGGGGACACTATTATGTTATCAATGATGGAGAGCTTCACCCATGCAGCAGGTCGTACTGGAGAATGAGAACGGGTGTCATTCCCAAAAACAAGGAGCAGTATATCGACCTATTACATGCGAATGAGGAAGAGACGGAAGAGTTGAAAGAACGCTTAAAGAGCATTGAGAACCTTGAAGCTTTGAATTCATGTGCCTATTGCAATGGAGTATATAATGGTATAAAGCGATATAAACCTGCGGAACAGCTATAGGAGAAAGAAAATGAAAATACTTGTAACGGGATTGTGTACCCTGCACTGGGGAAGACTTCAGTATGGAAATGTAGGAAATTATTATATTATAGAGCCATTGCTTCGAGAGATACATAGGGTATTTCCGCAAGATGAGGTTTTAACAACATTTCAGATGACAGATGAGTTTATCCGGGAAGAAAGGATAACGACACTTCCAATGGAAATGTATTATTCATGGAGAGAGGATGAACTGGAACGCGCTAGAGCGGAATATGAAGCAGTCTTGAAAAATGGGGATTATGATAGTGATTATGTGAAAGAGTTAAAAGAGATAGATCTTTTAATCAACTTTTCTGGTGATATGTGGGGCGACAATGCAGAGCATGTTGGGAAGGACAGATTTGCAGTCGATTTATATAAAATGAGAACGGCACAGCTGCTGAGGGTGAAAACAATACTGTTTGTAGGAACGCCGGGACCGTTCTATGATGACAAAACGCGAGATTTCGCCAAGGAAGTGTTGAAGAATTTTGATTTGGTAGTAAACAGGGAACCTACTTCGAGTGCTAACCTTGAAAAATGGAATTTTGATACGTCAAAGGTAAAAGATTTTGCGTGTCCGGCATTTTTGTATGTGCCAGAAAAGAGAGAGGTCGTTGACAAGATTATCAGGAATGAACACATATTGGAGCCATCTGGCAAAAAAACAGTCGGCTTTACGATTGGGGGCTTTAACCTTCCAGTCGGACCTTATGATATGTGGCCAAGAGAGGCGTTTGATGAAATGAAAAATGTAGCAAAATAAAACGGAGAATAAAATGAGATTAGGAATTATGCAGCCCTATTTTTTCCCATATATAGGGTATATGTCACTGATAAAGAATACGGACTTATTTATACTATTTGACGATGTTCAATTTATCCGGCATGGCTGGATAGAACGTAATCGGATTTTAAAGCCTTCTGGTGGCTAGCAGTACATAGCGGTTCCGTTGGAAAAACATCATAGAGATACCTTGATAAAAGAAATTCGGATTAATAATGAGACAGACTGGAAGACAAAGTTAAAAGCACAGCTGGGAGATTACAAAAAGGCACCTTATTATTGGAAGGTGATGAAAGTTCTGGATGAGATTTTTGCTGATGATTATGAGGATATTGTGACCTTTAACCAGGTGTCATTGCAAAAAATTTGTGAGTATTTGCAAATTAATACGCCGATACAGATAAGTTCCAGAATGAATCTTTCGTATGAACCTGCGGAGGAGGCAGACGAGTGGGCTTTGAATATTTGTAAAACGATAGAGGGTGCAGATGAATATTGGAATCCGATTGGCGGGATGAGTTTTTTTGATAGAGAAAAATATACATCGGAAGGAATTGATATCAAGTTTATGGATATGGACTTAAAAGAGTATCCGCAATTTCAGAATGAATTTGAACCAGGACTTTCAATTCTGGATGTGATGATGTTTAACAGTGTTGAGAAAATAAATCAGATGTTGGAAGGTTACCATTTATTATGAGTTGGGTAGAGATTCTTTTTGAGGAACGGGAAAGAAACCAGAAAAAAATACAAGCATACCTGGAACAATATGAGGCAGAGTTTACTCCTGCATTAAGTTCACATGTTGCGATAGACCAGTATGCGGAAAAGATTTCTGCAAATGCATGTGTATTCTGGGTGGAATATGCGGAAAAATGTATTGGGATGTGTGCTGTTTATATGAATCGGGGAACGAGTGCCTATATAACATCTATAAATATTGATTTGAACTATAGTGGTAGAGGATTTGGAACTATTCTTATGGAACATGTCAAAGAAGAAGCTCGGAGAAAACATATGGAACGAATTGAACTTGAGGTAAGCCGGGAAAACAGGAATGCGATACAGTACTATAAGACAAGTGGATTTGAGATATGCAGAGAAAAGAAAGAATGCTATGTGATGGGCACACAGCTTTGAGGAGGACGAGATAATGATAAGTCTTATTATTGCTACCTATAATGGGGAGAGATTTATTGACAAATGCATGCAGTCTGTTCTTTCACAGACGATTGCAAAAGAAAAATTAGAAATTATTATTGTTGATGATGCGTCCACAGATCATACAGTGGAGCGGCTCAAGGAATATGAACAGAAATATCCGGAGCAGATTGTTTTGATTTTGAATGAAAAAAATTCGCGCGAGACATTGCAAACAGGGCGAAATATTGGCATGAGATACGCACGAGGTGAGTATGTGATGTTTTTGGATCAGGATGATTGGTATAGACAGGATGCGTTGGAAATACTTCATGATTTGATGGAACATAATTCAGAGTTGGATTATATCGAATATGGATTTCGGGAAGTAAATGCAGAGGGACAAGTTACAAATGTTCATGGAACAGATGAGGATGACAAGTTATATAAATTTAAGATTGAGGATGAAAAGATACGCAGCCAATTATTTGAAAAACATATATTACCGGGAGCAACATTTGTCTGGACGAAAATTTATAAAAGAAGTTTTTTGGATGACAAAAAAATTCGCCATAACGATGGAGATAAGAGTTCAGGCTACTGTGATAGTTTTTTTTCTGGATTAGTAACTACTTATTGTAAGAGTTTTGGAAAACTCTGGTTACCGCTTTATAATTATCAAGTTTGGGATGGGAGTTATTCCCACAACATGAAATGGAATGATCTTAACCAGTTTGAACGTTGCAAAGCAGGTATGTTTTATCTGGAGGAATGTAAGAGCAGACCTGATATTGGCGAAAAGTCAAATGTAGTGGAATATAATTTCCTCAGGATATTTCTTTTAAAAACATTTTTCAGATTTCTGTTATCATTTCAACCAATCCCATATGATATCTTTGCATTCATGCAACATGAAATCAGGAAAGAATGCCCTAATTGCAGGGAAAACAGTATTGTGAAGAATAACCCAGGTCTTATGAGTCTTGTTAATTTATTAGAATATGATTGGACACCAGAGTTTTTAGAGATTGTAAAAGAAAATAGCTCAAAGGGAGGTGACAGGCGGGAATGATAGAAGAAAAAAAATATATGCCACCGAACGATTTAAGAAAAATGCAGTTAATAGAATTAGAAATGTTGTTGGAGCTGGACAGAATTTGCCGAAAACATAATATAATATATTTCCTGTCTGCTGGAACAGTATTAGGTGCGGTGCGGCATAAGGGGTTTATCCCATGGGATGATGATTTGGATACGAGGATGTCTCGCAGTGAATTCGAAAAGTTCTGCAAAGTATGCGAGACAGAGCTTGATACAAGCCGATTCTTTTTACAGACAGATAAGACAGACCCGGAATATCGATGGGGGTATGCCAAGTTAAGAAGAAAAGGGACGGAATATTTAAGGGCAGGGCAGGAGGCTATCAAATGCATGACAGGTGTGTCAATTGATATTTTTATAATTGATAATGTCCCGGACAGCAGGCTTGCGGCAGATATGCAGCAATTGATACGGAGAGGTTGTATCAAGACACTCTGGTCAGTGGTCGGAGTGACGGAAGATCCTGTGGCGTGGAAAAGAGGATTATACCATTTTCTGCGTCATGTTCCAAAACAGATACCGCTTGGGATAATTGAAAAAATGGGAAAATGGAATAACAGAAAAAGAACAAAATATGTCTGGTGTATTCCATTTTATCGAAGAGATGCTTTCCTTCACCATAACATATTTTCCATGCGTGGGTATGCCATGGCAAAATGGTTTGATGAAGTGACAGAGATTGAATTTGAAGGTTTTTCATTTTATGTCTGCAAGGATTACATGAAATATATGAGAACCAAATACAGTAATATGTGGAGTTTTCCGCCGGAATCCCAGCGAATGATTCATCCACCGAAAAGTTATAATTTCGATGTGGAGATTGATTTGCGGGGCAGAAGTGTAGAGGAATATATGAATCATGAATATCTTTATTTGACAGAAAAAGACTGGAAAAGGGAAAGGACGGTGAAATAAGCATGTCAAAAAAAGTATTACTTAGTATAGGAGCAGAATTTATTCATGGAGGGCATGTGGCAATTATTGAAAAGGCCGCAGAACTAGGAGAACTAACGGTAGGAGTGCTGTCGGATGAAGCAATTATGTCATATCGTGGTTATCCGGTGTTGACGTTTGAAGAGAGATGCAAAATCATCAGCCATATAAAAGGTGTAGCATATGTGGTAAAGAAAGACAGCCTATCTTATGATAAGATTATTGAAGAATTACGACCAGATTATGTAGTACATAGTGACCGTTGGAATAAGAATACAAGAGAAAAAGTAGAGCAGTTGCTGGAACAATATGGAGGAAAACTGATTGTATTCCCATATACAGAGAATCCAGAGTATGAATTTTTTGATACACGTGCAAACCAACTTCGTTATATGCCGGAAATCCGTCGTGGGAAGTTGAAACGTGCACTTCACCTGACGGAGCGTCCGCTTCGAGTGTTAGAGGCACATAATGGAATTACAGGTTTGATTGTAGAGAATGCAAAAGTGGAAAAAGATGGCGAAATCAAACAGTTTGATGCAATCTGGGTATCGAGTTTGTGCGATTCGACCGCAAAAGGAAAACCAGATATCGAACTTGTCGATACAACATCAAGGGAAAATACTATCAATGAAATTATGGAAGTAACGACCAAACCGATTATTTTAGACGGAGATACAGGCGGATTAATTGAACATTTTGTATACAAAATTAAGACATTAGAGCGAATGGGTGTTTCGGCTATTATCATTGAGGATAAAGTGGGATTAAAGAAAAATTCTCTGTTTGGAACGGATGTGCAGCAGAGGCAGGATACGATTGAACATTTCTGCGAAAAGATTCGTGCAGGAAAAAATGCGCAGACAACAAGCGATTTCATGATAATTGCGCGAATTGAAAGCTTGATTTTAGAGCAGGGAATGGAGGATGCATTGCAGAGAGCGTTTGCCTATGTGGAAGCAGGTGCAGATGGCATTATGATTCATTCCAAGAAAAAAGAGCCAGATGAGATTTTTGAATTTTGTGAAAAGTTCAGAGTAACATATGAAAACATACCAATTGTAGTTGTACCGACAACATACAATCAGGTTACAGAAGCGGAACTGGGGGCACATGGTATCAATGTTATCATTCATGCAAATCATTTAATTCGTAGTGCATTCCCGGCAATGAATAAGGTTGCACACACAATCCTGGAAAATGGTCGTTCTTTAGAGGCAAGTGAAGACTGTATGCCTATTAAAGAAATACTGACACTGATATAGAGCGAGGTAGCAGAAAGTGAATGCAGCAGATTTTGTAAAAGTATTAGAGGAAAAACTAGGCGTTGGATTTTATACTGGCGTACCGGATTCTCTGTTAAGCCCGTTTACAGGGGAAATTATGACACGTTATGGTGTATGCGATAAACATGTCATTGCGGCGAATGAAGGGAATGCAACCGGACTTGCAGCGGGATACCATTTGGCAACCGGAAAAATACCATGTATTTATATGCAAAACAGCGGACAGGGAAATATGCTGAATCCATATGCATCATTGCTTGCACCGGATGTTTATAAAATCCCAGCAGTTTTTGTTGTTGGTTGGCGTGGTGAGCCAGGCACAAAGGATGAACCACAGCATGTTTTTCAGGGAAAAATTACAGTAAAGCTGATGGAACTTTTGCAGATAGAGAGTGAAGTAATTACAGCTGATACAACTATAGAAGAATTTGAAAAAATGGCAGTGCGAATGAAAACATTTTTGGAAAATGGAGCATGTGTTGGATTTGTTGTAGAAAAAGGTGCACTGGAGACAGAGCATAAAATGAAATATTCTAACGCATATACAGTTTCGCGTGAAGAAGCACTGAGGGAAATTGTGTGGGGAATAGGGGAAGATATTGTGATATCCACAACCGGAAAAGCATCGAGGGAGCTTTTTGAAATCAGAGAGAGCAATGGAAGCTCGCACCAATATGATTTCCTGACGGTAGGTTCTATGGGACATAGTTCATCAATTGCACTGGGTGTAGCACTTCAGAAGAAGGAGAAAAAAGTATGGTGTATAGATGGAGACGGTGCTATGTTAATGCACATGGGCGCTATGGCTCTTCTGGGTGCCAATAAGCCAAAAAATCTGGTTCATATTGTGCTCAATAATGAATCACATGAGTCGGTTGGTGGTATGCCGACGGTTGCTGGAAGTATTGAAATTCCAAAGATTGCAGCAGGATGCGGTTACGAGAAGGTATATACAGCATCAACATTGGAAGAAATAAGATACGCAGTTGCCATGGCAAGAGTGAATACAGAACTTGCCCTAATAGAAATTAAAGTTGCGTTGGGTGCAAGAGCGGATTTGGGACGTCCGACGACAACAGCGGAGGAAAATAAGAAATCATTTATGCAGTTTGTACAGGAGTAAGACTAACTTATGATAATTTGGGTCAAAGAATATGGGGATAAACTTACCTTACAGCAGGTGAAGCTTTTAATAAAAAAAGAAATTACAGTCAAAGTGTTTGAAAGAGCCCAAATGGTCATGAATCAGGATGTGGTGGTGGTTACAAATGCAGATCCATCCTTGAAGAGTGAGGATTTTTACCATTATACCGTTTTGGTGTATGAAGAAGTTTTTTCGTTATTAACAGAAAATGTAATGGATGAATTGCAATATCATTATGACTATCATTATTTGCAGAATGCATTGTCGAAATCAACCAATTCTCAGATAGATACGATTATTACGGGGTCTTCCTATGGGTTATTTGGAATTGACACTGCGATGTTAGAACATGCAGTCAATCTTTCCCTGATGTCGCAGGATTTGTATTATTCGTTGAAGGGAATTTACCATGTGCTTGAAAGAAACAGTGGAATAAAGCAGATTGTTCTTTGCTGCAGTTATTATTACTTTTTCACAGATTTGTCGAAAGTTACAAATCAGAAAGAGTTGCAGCGTATTACAAAAGTTTATGATAAATTGTATGGCGATGTGCATAATTGTCATCTTTTACCTCCAGATAGGCAGATATTGATACAGAGCGACATATTTGATGTTTCGAAATTGCTGTATTTGTATTCGGTGAGTGAGTATCAAAAAGGATATTTTTATTCGGATGGTCGTCCACGAAGCAGATTTGCAACCAAAGAATGGGAAGATAAAACAAAAACATGGGAAGAATTATCAGATTTTGAAAAAATAGCGGCAGCGCAGAGAAGGACAGAAGCCCACAATAAATTGAAAAAGCGGGTGTCAAGTTTACAGGAAAATAAAAAATTATTAGATGAATTGTCGCTATTTTGTGAAAAACGGGGAATTAACTTACATATTGTAGTTGTCCCGTCTACAAAGTATTATCAGGAATTCCTGGATAAAGAATATAAGGATATTTTTTATGAAGTGCTCAATCAGGCAGGTGGTGTAATTCAGGTGTGGGATTTGGCAGAAGAAGAATTTCCAGATGAGAAATTTAATGATATGGATCATCTGAATGAGCTTGGCGCAAGAGTGATGACAGAGTTGATTCTTAACATTACAGAATCATAGAAATACAGAAGGGTAGTGAATGACATGAAAGCATTGATTTTAAATTCAGGTCTCGGAAAAAGAATGGGAAAATATACGGAACATAATCCGAAGTGTATGGTTCCATTGGAAGGTGGGACGACAATAGTAGCCAGACAACTGGCCCTCCTCCAAAAATGTGGAATGAAAGAAGTTGTTATGACAACCGGTCCGTATGCAGATTTGCTTGAGGAACATGTCAGAAAAGCTGGAATTGATATGAAAATACAGTTTATTAACAATCCAAAATACGGTGAGACAAACTATATTTATTCTATTTATCTTGCAAGGGAATTTTTAAAAGATGAAATAATTTTGATGCATGGAGACCTGGTGTATGAGGAATCTGTATTGCAGGATGTCATAGATGCAAAGCATAGTTGCATGGCGGTCAGTTCAATGGTGAAATTACCTGAAAAAGATTTCAAAGCAGTAATCAAAAACGGAAGGATTACTGCAGTAGGAATTGAATTTATGGAAAATGCTCTTGCGGCACAGCCACTTTATCATTTGACCAAAGAAGACTGGATGACATGGCTGGAGGAAATTGTAGCATTCTGCGAACGGGGGGAGGTTACTTGTTATGCTGAAAATGCGATGAACCAGGTTTCGGGAAATATGCAACTTTATCCATTTGACTACAAAGAACGCATCTGCCAGGAGGTTGACAAAGAAGAGGATCTCATGGATGTAAGAAAAAAGTTGGGGCTAAACTAGAGAGGAACAGACGGATGGAAAAAATGGAGTTTGATGACTTTTGCAAGGTGAATATTCAATTTACAAATGTGACTGAAATGCAGAAAACAATTTTAGCATATGGCTATGAAACAATGATGTTGGTGGCATCAGAATCTGCAGTAAAGCGATATGGATTGCAGGAGTTTGTTTGGAAATTGCAAGCACAGTGCAAGGTGGTATGGGTAAAGGAATCTGTAACATATCCAACGCAGGAAAGTTTGCATGAGGGGCTTATAATGTTACAGCAGACAACTCCACAGGCGATTCTGGCAATTGGTGGTGGGAGCGCAATTGATTTTGCAAAAGGTATCAAGGCATTTTATCGTAAGGGTGTAGTCGAATCTGTGGAAGAAATTACGGAACTTTTGCAAAAAAAAGAAATCTACACAAATGCGATTGATATTATCGCAGTTCCAACGACAGCGGGAACCGGTGCAGAAGTCACGAAATGGGCAACCATATGGGATAAGGATAAGAAGTGTAAATATTCCATTGACCATAATCGTCTGAAACCGGATGTAGCATTGCTTGTGCCGGAGTTTACGGCGAAAGCGAATGCAGAGCTTACCATTTCAACAGGGCTTGATTCTATGGCACATGCTATGGAGGCATATTGGTCTAAAAAGACAAATCCCATGGTGCGTGCACTTGCAAGACAGTCAATTTTAATTACAACTAAGGTCTTAAATAAAATTGTGGAGCGGCCAACAGATTTGATACTTCGGGAAAAACAGTGTCTGGCATCGGTCTTGTCGGGACTGGCGTTTTCCATGACACGGACAGCGGCAAGTCATTCGATATCGTATCCATTGACCATGCAATATCAGATTCCACATGGTGTGGGTGTGGCAATGACACTTGCACAGGTGGCGGATCGAAATCGGGGTGTATTTCCGGAAGAGGATGAGTTGTTTGCTTTGTTTGAAAAATTTGGCGGTGTTCGGGGATTTTTAGAGCAGATAAGTGAAGGTATAATGTCATTGAAACTGAAAAACTATGGTGTCGGGCGAGAGGACATACCACAGATTGCACAGCATACGTTTACACTAGGAAGAATGGATAATAATCCGGTTGCATTTTCACAACAGGATGTGATTGAAATTTTAGAAGAAACCTATGAATAAACTGATGGAGAAATAAGCATGAGTAAACGATTAAAAAATGAACTGACGCAATTATTTCAGATGGTTTGTAATGGCTTAAATATTGTAAAGGAGTCGACACAATGGGAGGACAGGGTTGCATATCTGACCTCTATGCAGGATGCTGTCATCTGTATCGGAACCAAAGTGGAAAAGGTTGTTCCGGAATGCGAGGCATTTGTGGGACAACTTTCGACATTGGCGGAATATTTTTATCGGTTAAGTTTGAGTGAAGAGATGGATGATACAGTCTGGACTGCGGCGCAGTCGTTGTGCGTGGGCATTGAAGAAGAAATGAAACGTGTTTTACCAGAGTGTTACGAGATTATTTTTTTACCATACAAGATATCTATGTGGGATAGTCTGGAAAGTATTTACGCTGCTGCAATCCAGAATAAGGAATGTGATGTTCGGGTTATACCGGTTCCATATTATCATGTAAATGAGGACAGAACAGAACTTGAGATGACATATGAAGGAGAGGAATTTGCAAAACAGCTTCCAATTACGGATTATTGTGAATATGCAATAGAAGATAATATGCCGGATGTAGTTTTCATTCATAATCCATATGATGATACAAATTGTGTTACTTCTTTGCCAGAAAAATATTTTAGCAGAGAATTGATTAGATACACGGATCATCTGGTATATGTTCCATATAAAGTGTGTAATGGTGAGGTAAATGATATTTATTGTATGACACCTGGTGTAAAAAATGCATGGCGTGTTTATGTACAGTCAGAGCGGGTGCGTAAGACATATATTAAATATCAGAATCCTGACAAAATTATAGTAACCGGCTCACCAAAGATTGATGCGGTAATCGAGAGCGTGAAAAATCCGCCTAAGTTGCCAGCAGTATGGGAAAAAGCGTTGGGGGGAAGGAAAGTTTTTCTGCTGAATACACATTTGAATCCGTTAATTAATGACGGAGAAAAGACAATTGAGGAAATTAGACATCTGATCAGTTTGTTTTCACAGCGTCAGGAGGTGGCTATTTTATGGAGACCACACCCATTAAGTCTGGAAACAATTAAATCCATGAATCCAGGAATTCTGAGTGATTACCAGAAATTGATTCTTGAGTTTAAAAACCTTGAAAATGGAGTATATGATGAGACAAATGACCCACATCTTGCACTTGCACTTGCAGATGGCTACATAGGAGACAGGAGCTCTTTAGTAACAATGTTTGGAATTACCGGAAAGCCGATTTATATTAGGGAGATTTCTTTACATGAATCAGAACGTAAAAAACTGAACATAGAATCGGAAAACGAGATTTCTCAACTCAAGAAAGAGTTGGAACGCAAGGATTTGAAAACAGTATACTGGGAGAGCAGTGTTGAACTGGAAACATTTGTTGATGCGATAATCAAGGGAATAGATCCTCTGAAAGTATATCGCAAGGAAGAGTTTCATAATATTGTTTTTGATGAGGATGGAAAAGCAGGAGAGCTCATTTGGAAAAATGTGTGGCAGGCTTTGGAGCAGAGTAATAAAAAATTGTTGCCAGCATTTGAAGACAAAATAGAAGTGTAATTTTATATGTATGCAGAATAGAAATTTGATAGTATAGGGGAACGACTATGAACATATCAGTTTGCATAATTGTGAAAAACGAGCAGAACAATATAGAACATTGCTTGAAATGTCTGACACCATATATGCCAGAAATCATTGTCGTAGATACAGGCTCAACAGACAATACAAAGGCGATTGCATCCCAATATGCAGATAAAGTATATGATTTTCCATGGATAAATGATTTTGCAGCAGCTAAGAATTTTGCAATTTCCAAAGCAACAAATTCATATGTCATGGTGTTAGACAGTGATGAATTTATCGAAAGCTTGGATATTCAAAAATTGCAGGAAGAGTTGCAGAAGCATCCGGATCAGGTAGGACGTATTATCAGAAGGAATGTATTTGAGCGGAATGGCACCCGACAGGAAAATACGGAGTGGATTAATCGGATTTTTTCGAAAGAACAGTTTCATTATGAAGGTTGTATACATGAGCAGGTAACCGCTATAAATGGCGAAGCTTACAAGACATATCAGGCGCCGGTAGTGATTTTACATACTGGTTATGATTTGCCAGAAGGAGAACGCAAACAAAAGGCAGAGCGTAACATTATATTATTAAGGCAGGAATTACAGCGCCTGCTAATAGCTTTTTTACAAAAAGCAGATTTGTCTGATAATGTGAATAAGACATTTGTACCAGTTGAATCAGAGTATGATGAGAAGCAATGCGTGAATAAGATTTTATCGATAATTGAAGCAGGAGATGATTTATCAGACACGTTACAGCATGAGGAGCAATTGCCATATATTCTGTATCAGTTGGGAAAAGGATATTATATGGCTGAAAATTATGCAGAGGCGTGTGCCTATTTTTCCTGTGCATTATCTTTTGATCTAAACCCAAAACTGGAATATGTGATTGATATGGTAGAAACATATGGATACGCGTTGATTAACAATGGACAGGCTTCTGATGCACTTTTCTTTGAAAGTATACAGAATGAATTTGGAAATACCGCGGATTTTCAATTCCTCATGGGACTTATTTATATGAATAATGCCAGATTTGAGGAAGCAGTTGCAGCTTTCTTAAAGGCAACAAAGTATAAAGAAAGTAGGAATGTCGGAGCGAATTCCTGTATGGCATTTTATAATATAGCTGTAATTTACGAGTGCCTTGGAATGACGGATGAGGCAAAGCGATATTATGAGATGTGTGGTGAGTATGGACCGGCAGAGGAAAGGTTGAAGGGATTTTGCTGTTCGGATGAGAGCAGTTCTACTGTTTAATTATTATTTTCAGAAATATTTAAATGATAACAGCGACTGTACAGAGCTATTTGATATGTTTGCTTCCACAGATTCTATTTTGGCACTTACAGAAAAAATAAATCATTCTAATACGAATTATAATTCCAGAAAGTCATTGTTTCTTATAGTGGCTCAAAATATTTCTAAGATTACAGCGAATCAACCAATTAATAAATACCTTGCTTCGAGAATTGATTTTTTGCAAAAGCAAGACAAAAAAGAGATAGAGCAATTTTGGAACTATAAAAGTTATTCAGCAGGCGAGGAGGATATCTCACATATTCATGAACAGTATGGGGTATATTACATGGATTTCTTCCAGAATAAGCAGCTGTATAGATTTATGGTACAATTTTTCTCGCTATTTTATTTGCAGAGTTGTTTTGAAGCATTTGCATATAGTGGGAACAAAGGAAAATTAACGTTTTTGGACATCATAGAAAGTTATACAGGGACAGCGCGTACCTATGAACATTCTTACAAAAATAAAAATCTTGAAACTACATTTTCGATTCTTGAAAAGAATGAAATGACATCGCTGCCGTTTTTGTTGAGTTTGATTTGATAAAATAATAATATCTAGAAGAGTGAGACGGAAAAATGTGTTGGGATGGATTTGATTATGCAGATGGAGTCATAATTCAAAATGAGAAAAATATTTCAATAATTGGAGATTAAACATTAATGAGAGTGATTATTAATTGGTTAGAAAGAAAAAAGGAAATTATTGTAATAGTACTACTATGTACTTTGATATGGATTGTATGTGGAGTGACAGATATTTGGTTTTGGGGACAAAATAAAATACCTTCTTTTATAGATAGTAAATTATGTGAGTTTGAAAATCATACATGGGAGGCTTTTTTTGGCGAACTATCACTTATATTTATAACGGTTTCGGTTTTGTCAATTTTATCTGATAACAAAAAAGTAATATATTGGGCAAATATTGTCGAAGAACAATTGATTAAACCACGATTTAGAAATTTCTACTCATATTGTATTTATGCATTTTCCATTTTGGCATTTACATTTGCCGCTGCCTTAGAGGATAAATTGGGTCTGGTTTGGATTTATTTCTCGTTATCTTTAGTAGTAATGATTTCCCTGTCTTTAAAAATGATTGATGTATATTATAATGATGAGGAAAAGAAGAAAGAACTTCAAAAAGAGTATTTACATATTGTAAAAAAGGAGAGAAATGAAGTTAATATAGTACAATATAATCAAGTACATAATGAATTATATAGGCAAACATTAATAGGAATTCGTGATTTAAACTATGAAAATGTAGCGGACAATTTTACTTTCTATAAAGAGAATGTCAGATTCATGCCTCATAATAATAAAGCTGTTACAAACATTTTGGATTTTTTATCAGACAGAACAATGGACGATGTGTTCGAAATATTAACTAACTATTTTGCTATTCCAGATAAAGAAATTGATTGTTACAAATTGGTAGATATACAACACGACCTGGAAGGAAGTGTTATTTATGATGGAGTTACTAGTTTTGCAAACTTAATTTGTCCAGACAATATGAGAAAAATGTTTGAACAATGTTCTAAGAAATCTATGCTTTCAACTTATCTTGCATGGCTTATGGAGAGAACTTTAATCAGAGAATACAATTATTTCATTGTTAAAATTGGTTCGGAAAATTTTGTTACCGAATACAAGTTTGTATTTGAGAAAAATGCATCTAGTATAATTAAAAGGGGCATAGATGAATTGAAAAAGAAGGAAGATACGGAATTGGAATTAGGTCGTGATATTTGGATGCATTTAACTGGGGCATGCGCATATTTGATTCAGGTATTAATGGAAAGTGTATGTTTGCTGCAATACGATGAATATTTCGAACTACTATCTTCTAAATGTGAGATTATATTTCCTATATTAGAATGGTCTCTTGAATCAGAGGATGGTCGAGAATTTTGCTCGGAAGAAGTTATAAGGTATATTAAACAAAAAGGAATATCGGAAGAAAAGACATATTTTCTTAAAAATGTAATATTTAGAAATGCTGATCCATACGGTGTAATTAAAACAATAAATGAAATTCGAATTCATAAATAGATATAAATACCCAATATCTATATAACTGTTAATTTTTCAGAAAGTTCACATCCAACGGCCAAGATATATTAGATAAGGATTGGAGAACTCAGAAGAATCTAAAAGAAAAGTTGGAAAAACCAACGGTTTCTGTTGAAAAATACACCTTTCCGTACTATAATATATGCTGCAGACATGGATAGAAGGAGGAATATGTCATGAGAGCATTATACGAGAGGATAAAAGAAGCAAGAACAGAACTTCATTTGTCACAAGATTATGTGGCTAAGTTTTTGGGTGTTAATCGCACTGCGATTGTAGAGATTGAATCAGGTAAGAGAAAGGTGTCTGCGGATGAATTAGGTAAGTTAAGTGAGTTATTTCAAATCCCTGCGGATGAACTATTAAATGGACGAAGCACAGAGATGCCAGTACAGATGTTTGCTCGTAGATTTGGAGCATTAGATGAAGCAGATCAACAGGAGATTTTAAATTTGATTGAATTTAAAAGGATGATGAAAGAGAGGATGTAGTTTGGCAATTGATTTTGAGGAATTAGCAAGTGGAGGTATATCTGCTGATCAATTGGCCAATGTTTTTCTTCGAGAGTACTATTGTGGTAAGGAGATAATTTATCCGATTAATCCATTTCAGATGTTAACAGATTTGAAGATTGCTTTTTTTGTTAAGACCATTTAAAAGATGTGCATAGTGGTTTTATGTGTGCAACTAATGCGAGGTCTGAGATTGAAAAATACGCGGAGAATTTTGCGTCAGAACTTTTGATGCCGACAGCAGAACTTAAAAAACAAGCGCAAAAATATGCTAAAGATGGTTATGTTGACTTAGATGGAGTGCTACTAATTGCAGATTATTTTGGTGCTAGCTTCTTATCATGTTTGTATAAGATTGCATATCGCTTACACATGATTCAAGGGGATACAGATGCGGAGACGTTGCAAAAATTAGCCAGAAAGTACAAGCCTGCTGTTAAAAGAAAAGAACAAGGTAAGTACGATACAGTTTTGTACGAGCAGTTATTTGATGCAATAGGTGACAATTTCAAATTGAAGCCAACAGAGTATGCATGTCAGAAATTTAAGACAGAGTATGTATTCCATGATAGTAGATTAGAGGGTATCGATATTGATATGGAAATGGCTGCAGCGATTGTAATGGACTTACGATTCCATAAACAAGACAGTCCGTATTGTCGAGAAGAAAATCAAAATATTGTTGAGGTGGCCGGTCTGACGTTTGCATATGATTATGCATTTAGAGAAGCTGAGAGTGAAATCAGTATATATGATGCAAAGCATTTGAATGAGCAACAGTTTTCTACTGCTCCATGCTCTGAATATGGAGGGCGATACAGAGAGTCTAATACTCTGGTGCTTGGAGCTAAGTTTGAAACAATTGATTACCGTAAAATACCGGAAGAAATGTATTTCTTGGATAAAGAAATCAAGACTTTAATGGACGAATATGAAGAACTGCCACTGAGTAAATATGTTGAGCGTGTAATTCAGATTCACCACAGAATGACAGTGATTCATGCATTTCGTGATGGTAATGGTAGGACTACCAGAGCATTTGCAAATATGTTGTTGTTAAAGCCAAATGTATCCCCGGTATTTTTCAGAGATAAGGAAAAAGATGAGTATAAAGAAGCTTTGAAAGTTGCAGATTTGTCAGGGCAGTATGATATGTTGTATGAAAGATTTTTCAAGTCAATACTGAGTTCATTTGCGGCATTATCAGATTTTAGAATGTAATCTTTGTGGAATGTAAGAGCAAGAGTGACGGTTAGAAATAATGCTAACCGGCACTTCTTAAATTAAGTAATACAGCAGGAGGAAAGAATGAAGGCACTTGATTTATTAGCAACGGAAGAAAATATATATACAACATTTATCGATGATGCAATTGGTAGAGATGCAGATGTGTTTTCATTTGTATCATTTTTAAATTCTTTGGATAGTGGAAATGTAATTGCACTTAATGCTAGATGGGGTGAAGGAAAAACTTTCTTTGTAAAACAAACGAAGTTGGTACTGGAAGCGTTTAACCCATATTATGAGAATATTGAACATAGAGAAGAAATAAAAAAAACATGGGAAAAACTAAGAAAAAAACAGGAGATAGAAATACAACCGTTCGTAACAGTATATTATGATGCGTGGATGAATGACAATGATGAGGATCCAGTACTTTCCTTGGTATTGGCGATTTTGCAGGAAATTGATGGACTGACAAGTCTGGAAAACGAAAGAGGAATATTGGATTTAGCAGGAAATGTATTGGATTGTTTTACAGGCAGAACAGTAAAAGGCGTTTTGGATTCATTGAGGGGAACACCTCCATTGGAAAACATAAAAAAAGCAAAAGATTTGGAATCGAAGATAGCTGCGTTTTTTGAATCTATATTGCCGGAACGAGGCAATAGAATGGTTGTCTTTATAGATGAATTGGATAGATGTAAGCCGGATTATGCTATTCACCTGCTTGAGCGAATAAAACATTATTTTGGGAATGAAAGAATAACGTTCATATTTTCTCTCAACATGGATGAATTGCAACATACGATACGTAAATTTTATGGTAATGACTTTGATGCATGCAGATATTTGGAAAGATTTTTTGATTTTAGAATAGAATTGCCTAAACCGGATATGCGTAGATTTTATGATGGCATAGGTTTGGAAAATGGTTCGTGGGTATATGAAAGTGTATGTAAGCAAGTTGTAGAGATGTTCAATATGGGATTGAGAGAAATTGCAAAGTTTTATAGAGTGGCAAAGACTGTTGCATATAAACCAACGCATAAGGAACATGACCAATGGTTATTCACATTTTCAGATGGAACAGGTAGACAATTTTGCTTTTTATGTATTGTACCACTCATGATTGGATTGAACATGTGTGATAGACCTAGATATAATAAATTTATACAAGGGCGAGACGGTTCGCCGTTGATAGAGTTACTTAGTGATACGAATATAGCAATTTCTATGTGTTCACAGTTACTAAATGAAAAAGAAGCATATTCTAATCTTGACAACAGCTCAGAGCTAATTGTTGTAAAGAGAGAGGACAAGCTAAGAGAAGTATATAATGCAATATTTGTAAAGAAGTATGATGGCCGTTCTTATGAAACAACGATAGGAAAAGTATTATTTGGGGAAGAAACTAAAAACGAGTTACTTAAAATTATAAGTGGGTTGACGGAATATGCTGATTATGAGATATAAAGGTGAATGCTTGGCTTAGAGATTGTTCATGTGCAAGAAGAAATCAATAATATTCGATGAAGGTATTGTAAGAACAAGACTTCTTCCGGTATTCAAATATGTTAAAGGACAAAATATTCCAGCGGAAGGAAAACTGGCGATATACATTCAAGAGCATAATTCTATGGATAAAATTGTATCTAAAAAGGTAGCGGCTACTTACAAAAACTTTCCGAAATTTGATAATTATGATCAATTACAGGAACATTTAAAACGTGCGGAAAATTGTAGAAAGGCAGCAATGGCAAGATTGAAAAATATAAACATTTTAAGTGTTGAAGAATTAAGGACTGCCTGTAAGTATTTATTTGAGAAATATCCAGACGATTATGCTACAGAAACTAATTCAAAAAGATGTATATTGTGTTTGGATTTTAAGGAAAATTATCAATGAAAGAAAAGCTAGTGAACCTTTCCTGGTATAACCAAGAACATCGCTAGCTTTTCTCTTTCATGTTAAAGAACATTTAATGTTCTATGTTCTCTTAATTATTATATACACCGAACAAGGAATTCATTCACTTGTTTATCGGCTTGATTTATTATACATAAGAATAGAGGATACGTCAATCAAAATTTGTAATGCATTTGACAACAAATTGTAACAAATTGTAACATTACACTCTTTTTGTGATACAAAGAATAATCCATTTGACAACAATACTCCTAAAGGAGTATCATCTAAACATGAATACAATGATTACAATTTACCACGGATCAAATAAAATAATAGAAAAGCCACGCTATGGAGTCGGAAAGCCGTATAATGATTATGGACTGGGATTTTATTGCACGAAAGAACTTGGACTTGCTAGGGAATGGGCGGTATCAGAGCAGCAGGACGGATATGCAAATCAATATCAATTGGAATTGAGAGGATTAAAAGTGCTGGATTTAAGTGCCAAAGAGTATAATATTTTGCATTGGATAACAATTTTACTGCAGAACCGTTTGTTTGATATACAATCTGACTTTGGGGAAGAGGCAAAGAAGTATCTGATAGAGTCGTTTGATATTGGATATGAGAATTATGATGTGATCGTGGGTTATCGGGCAGATGACAGTTATTTTTCCTTTGCGCAGGATTTTTTAAATAATGCAATTTCATTGCGCCAGTTATCCAGAGCCATGTATCTGGGAGACTTAGGAAAGCAGATCGTTTTAAAGAGCAGGAAAGCATTTGAACAAATTACATTTGAGGATGCAATTCCGGCAGAAGCAAGAGTTTGGCAGCCAAAGAAGTTGATGAGAGACAGCAGGGCGCGCAGGGAATATTTTGAAAGCCGCAGAGAACCGTGGAAAAAGGGTGAGATATATATGATGCAGATTTTGGAGGAGGAGATGCAGGCAGATGATGCGCGCTTACGATGAAATATACCTTGCCAAGGCAAGAACAACTCTTGCATGGATGTTTGATTATGCAGTAAATGGATGCGGGATCAACTTAGAAATATACTATGGAATGTTTTTAAATTCTGACTATTCAAAACGTTTCTGTCAGGGTGATTGTGCCGTTGTGGCAGGTTTGTCAGGGGTGGAATTGGCGCAGCGTGTGATTTGGGAGAAAACATTTGACAAAGAATTACCACAGCCGGTGTTTTCGTTAGACAGAAGCCCGGAGTATTGGTTGGGATTTTTCATGGCGTTTTATCAGTGGTATTCCGATTTGACATTTGCGCAGATTACGGAGAACATCGCAATTACAGAGATTTTGCATATGTATCAGAAGTATCATGAAATGGATGTCATGCATTTTGTGATTGACATGGAACAAATGCGTGTGGAAACTGCTTCACGGAGGACTGCTCGATTACAGGAATATCGAAAATTATCGGGACTAAGCCAGCGGGAACTCGCAGCGAAGTCGGAAGTACCATTGCGAACGTTACAGCAGTATGAACAGAGACAGAAGAATATTAATCATGCAAGAACAGACTATGTACTCAGGCTTTCCAATGTTTTGTGTTGCAGACCAGAGGATTTGTTGGAGCAAAATTTTGATGATGAATCTGTTGAAGAACGATAAGAAAAGTAGATTGCACAGTAAACCAGATGAAAGAGTACGGTTTTGCATTTGAAGGAAAGACAGTGTTGATCGTGGACTGATCGTCACAGCAAAGGCTGCGATTCAAAGGAATTGTTCCAGAATTACAAAATAGCAGGTGATAGCAGTTTTAAAGAGCATTTAAATAAATATAATGTCATTCATTTAAACATCCAACAGTTTTTGGGACGGACAGATACCATACATGAGATGTTAGATCTGCTTTCACGAAAAGTAACACGCGAATTGAAGCGGGAATTTGCCGATGTAACGTATTACGAAGAAGACCTGGTGTCCGTGATAGAAGAGATTTATGCACAGATGCACAGTTTTTTTGTTTTTATTATTGATGAGTGGGATTGTATTTTCCGTGTAAAAGGGGAAGATACGGAAGCGCAAAAATTATATCTGAATTTCCTGAGGGATTTGTTAAAGAACCAGCCTTATTGCATATTGGCTTATATGACCGGAATCCTTCCGATTAAAAAATATGGAGAACATTCTGCCCTGAATATGTTTGATGAATATTCCATGACCAATCAGCGCGAACTGGCAGAATTTACAGGATTTACGGAGCAGGAAGTGCGGGAATTGTGTCCGCAGTATGACATGTCATATGATAAAATGAAACAATGGTATGACGGCTATGATTTAAAGGGAATACAGATTTACAATCCGCGCTCAGTCGTGATGTCGCTTTTAGGACATGATTTTGACAGCTATTGGACAAAAACAGAGACTTACGAGGCATTAAAAAAGTATATCCAGATGGATATGTACAATTTGAAAGAACTTGTAACGAGACTGATTGCGGGAAGCTCTATTGAGATAAATCCAGATAAATTTCAGAATGATATGACTACATTTGCAAGTGCGGACGATGTGTTGACACTTCTGGTACATCTGGGATATCTGACTTATGATTTTGATATATGTACCGTTCATATCCCGAATCAGGAAGTGCAGAAGGAATTTATTAATTGTATTGAAGATGGTGGCTGGGAACCGGTTATGGACGCAATCCGGAAATCCGAAGAGCTGCTTGCAGCTACGATTCACGGTGAGGAAGAAACAGTTGCCCGGATGATAGAGAATGCACATCAGGAGAATACATCCATACTTGCTTATAATGATGAAAATTCATTGGCATGTGTGATCTCACTTGCGTATTATTCAGCAAAGAAGAATTATGTAGTATATCGGGAACTTGCCGGAGGAAAAGGCTTTGCAGATATGGTGTTTGTTCCAAGAAAAACGACGCAGACACCGGCGATTGTTGTAGAGCTGAAATGGAATAAAACAGCGGAAGCAGCAATTACACAGATCAAAAGAAAACAGTATGTTGAAAGCCTGAAGGATTACAGGGGCGAAGTGATACTTGTTGGAATCAGTTATGACAGCAAAGAGTTAGAGAAGGACGATTATAAAAAACATTCCTGCAAAATTGAGCGGATCACCATGGCATAACGGGGTATACCTCCCGCATTGACTTGCCAGGCTCAGTTATTCGTTGAATTAGCAACTGTCATGTGCAATGCGGTCAGTGGCTGTTATGATCTTGTTAGGTATCTTTACGAAGGATATCAAGGTATTCGGTATAAGAGTATATTCTCGCTTTTCCGGATTTGTCTGTTTGTTGCAAGATTCCATCATCGATCAGAATGGAGACTGCTTTTGATACAGTGTTGTATGACAATTCAAGCGCAGTAGCAGTCTTCTGGATATCAATGATTGGATTGGATTCCAGATAATCAAACACTTTACGAACACTGATACGCTGCCTTTTTGTAAGGGTGTCAAGTAATGCAATATTATTATCGTGCAATGCAGTAAGAAGGTCAATTGTATGGATAGCATCCTCGGCAGAATCTGCAAAAGCTTGAAGGAAAAAAGAAATCCACTGCTCATAATCACCAGTGCGTCGTACCTGTGTCATGCGGTCATAATATTCGATACGGTTCATCTTAAGGTAATAAGAAATATAAAGTGCCGGGGTGGACAGAATGCCCTTTTCCATTAGGAAGAGCGTGATGAGAAGTCGTCCGACACGCCCGTTACCATCAAGAAAGGGGTGCGTGGTTTCAAACTGATAGTGAATTAAAGCAGCTTGGATTAACGGGTCAAGAGTATCATCACTATTGATATATTTTTCAAGGTCAGACATGGCAGTTAACATGTCGTCCGGGTTTGGTGGAATGTAACGAGCGTTTTTAAGAGAGCTTCCCTGACCACCAATCCAGTTTTGCGAATAGCGGAATTCGCCTGGCGTCTTTTCCTGTCCGCGCACATTTTCCAAAAGAACAGCATGGGTTTCTTTGATCAGACGATTGCATAGAGGCAGCGTTTTGAGACGTTCAAGAGCAAATTCGGTTGCATGAATATAGTTGACAACATCAGAAACATCCCGATTGGTGTTGGCTTCGATAAGAGGATTCAGGATATCCTCGAGGGTACACTGTGTGCCTTCAATTTGTGAGGAAAGAAGGGCTTCTTTTCGGACATACATGGAAACAAAAAGTCCCATGTTAGGGATACGGGAAGACAGCCCTTCGAGGGTTGCTATTTTTTTATTTGCATCAATAAGTTTCGTGAGAATTTCGCCAGATACCTCAATAGGAGGATTTGGTGGAAGCGGAGCCGGTCGAAAGGATTCATAAGCCATTTCGCCTGACAGATTACTCACGAGTGTTCCAGCTCGGTTAGTCATGATTGTTTCCTTTCCTCCGAAAAAACGGAAATTGAAATTTCTGATACTATTTTACTATAAAAAAAAAAAAAAACAACTTGTTATGAAATTATAATTAAAAACAAATTTCAGAAAAAACGGTTTTTGTGAAATTTTCAAAGAGAGATCATCAAAGAAATTTCAAGTTAAAGGTGATCACATTATTATGAATTGTTTCAAAATAAATATAGTTTGCCAATCACAAAGCCAATAGATTATAATAAGTCTAAAGGCTTTTTTATAATTGGAAGGACAGGAGTTTCAGATATGGATGACGTACAGGCACAGCAGACCAATCCATTATTTGGTATTATTCCAAAAGAATTTTTCACACCGCTGGCATCGCCGAACAGACTTGTATATTGGGACTGTCTGTGCCGGTTGTTTCAGGCAATGAGTGCACAGCTTTCCTTTGGGATCGAGAGAGAAATCCTTGTGGATGAATTACAGTTTTATTTTGAACAGAATCAGGCAGCGGAATTTGAGGAAGATGACATAAATAGCATGGATTCCAGAAAAAAGGCAAATGAGATGCTGCGCTTATTGGAGAAGTACGGCTGGCTTGAGGTTGAGACAGATAAGAGCTATGTGCAGAGAGTCAATTTTTATGATTATGCCGTAAAAGTCATGAAAACGCTTCTTGAGATTTCAGACGGACGAAAGGTAGAATATCAGGGTTATATTTATACTATTTACAGCCTTGTGCGGACCAATACGGATCATCCGGCGGTTGTGCTGCAACAGATCCGGGATAATACGGATATGCTGATCACAGGATTAAAGAATCTCAATTCAAATATCAAGCATTACATTGATGAACTGACAAAGCATAAGACCGTAGCGGAGATTATGAATGCGCTGTTTAATGATTATATTACGAATATTGTAGATAAAGCTTACCACAGATTGCTGACTTCGGACAATGTGTCAAAGTTCCGGCCGGAGATTATAGAGCGGCTGGAAGCAAATGGGCATAGTTCACGTTATATCACAAAGACATCGGAAGAGTTGGCAGCGATCCGGGAGATCCCAATCGGGCAGGCAGAAGAACTGGTATATCAGACATTGCATGAGATTGTGGAAGCGTTCCGGAATATGGATGATATTCTGGCAGAGATCAACCGGAAAAACACACAATACCAGAGGGCGGCGGTAAACCGTGCAAAGTTTCTGCTGGCAGGGACGGAAGATGTCAGAGGACAGATGAAAGAGATCCTTCTATACATTGGAGAGCAGATGGAACAGAGCCAGCTGGATCTGAATGGGATTTATGAGATCGAGTATCTGGACAATCTGGTGAGGCTGTTTGGAAGCAGTTTTATTGATGAGAAATCGTTTTACAGCCCGATCGAGGGAAAGAAAGAGTTTCATCCGCAGGAACTGACAGAAGTAATGCCGGATGTGGAACTCCGGCAGGAAAAGCTTCGGAAGATGACCGAAAAGATGCAGCGCATTTTAAGCCCGGAACGGATAGAGCGGTTTGTAGATGAACAATTAGGAGACAGGGCAAAAATCTATGCGTCTGAGCTTCCGATGGAAACAATGGATGATTTTATCAGGCTGATCTATGTCAGACTGTATGGCTCCAGAAAAAAGATGCGATATCGGATTGAAAAGGCAGAAGGTGCGAATAAAATCAGTGGAGAGTTTGATTTCCCGGATTTTGCAATCATAAAACGTTGACAGCGCATAGCAGAGGGAGAGCAGAATGGATTTATTAAATGGGATGCTGCAGAAGGATCAGGATGAATTCCGCAGAATATGTAATAAACTGATTAATGTGTGTTTTATATGCAGGCAGAATCAGGCAACAAGAAGTGACTTTTATTTTATACAAAAGTACAAAGAAAAGTTTGAAGAACTACTGGGAGTGCTTGGTTACAGATTAGAAATGAATGACGAATACGGAGTGGTGCAGCTCACGAATGCCCTGAATACAAACCGGCAGAATTTAAAATTATATGAGTCCGTTATTTTGCTGATATTGCGCATTTTGTTTGATGAGAAAAAAAGAGAATTGTCTGTGAGTGATGAAGTCATTGTGAATCTGGGCGATATTCAGGACAAGTTTTTAAGCCTGAAGATCCGTGACAAAATGATCGATAAAACAACGATGGGAAATGCGCTTCGTCTTTTCCGGAGATATCAGCTGATCGAGCTGCTGGATTCGGATCTGAAAAATGAGGAGTCCAGAGTTTTGATCTATAATTCCATCCTGATGGCAGTGCGGGTTGAGGACATCAAAAGTGTCTATGAAAAAGTTGACAGTTATAGGAAAGGAAAATTAAAAGATGAAGAAGCTGACCAGACTGAAACTGATTAATTGGCATCGTTTCTCGGATGTTACGATAGATTTTGGGGACTCAACTCTGATTTCCGGCGAAAATGGAGCCGGAAAATCCACACTTTTAGATGCGATCCAATTTGTTGTGACCTGCTCTACAAATCATTTTAATAAGGCTGCACATGAGAACGGCAAGAGAAAGCTGACCGGTTATATCCGGTGTAAGACCGGACGTGAAAATCATCCTTATGAGAGAACCGGAGAGATCAGTGCGCATGTCGCATTGGAATTTTATGAGGAGAGCAAGGAAAAGTATTTTGTCATCGGAGCAGTGATCGATTCGGCAACTGAAGGGCAGGAGACAGTCGTGCGTTATCTCATGGACAATGTGATGTTAGAGGATGAGATGTTTAAAATCGGAAACAGACCACGGACCATCACAGAATTCAGGTCGTTTAACAATAAAAACATCAAATTATTTGCAAAGACGAATGCAGAAGGCAAAAAGATGATGAAACAGCGTTTTGGAAGAATCGAGGATAAGTTCTTCCAGCTGATTCCAAAGGCGCTGGCGTTTAAACCGATTGATGATATCAAGGATTTTGTCTATTCCTATGTACTGGATGAAAAAGAAGTCAATATTGATCACCTACGCGAAAATGTAAGAAGCTATCAGGAGCTGGAAAAAACGCTGGAGGGTGTGAAAAACAGGATTGAAAAACTGTCAGAGATTGAATGTTACCACAAAGCAGTGGTGGATTGTATACATTCTGACCGGATGTACGAGTATTTTATGGCACAGTCGGATCTGGACATGACCAAAGACCGGATCAGTGCTCTGCAGGATGAGATCCGGTGCGAAAGTTACCGTCTGGAACAGCTGAACGCAAAGTGCAGCAGCATGAAAAAGGAGCTGGAGAATAAGGAGGAAGTCCGCACACTGCTTTTAGCGGAGCTGAACGCCAACTCAGATTTCCAGACGTTGGAAAAGCAGAAAAAATATCTGAAAGAATTACAGGAAAAAGAAGAAATACAATATCAGGAAAAGAAAAGACTGTTAGAGAGCGGAAAAAAAGCCGGACAGAAAGTAAGCCGACTGCTTGAAATACCGGATGTGGATGAATGCATGAAGCAGTATGATGGGTTGCTGCACCGATTGAAGGATACGGAGGACGTTGTTAGTGCACAGGAACTGATTGACCGGGCGATCGCTTACAAGAAGCATATGAGTACAAAACTGCAGAGAAAAAATTTAGAGATCCAAAGCCGGCTGAATGAGATCGCAGCAGACCTGCAGGAGACAGAGCAGCGGATCAGTAATCTGAAACAGCACCGGTTTTCCTATCCCCCGGCAGTCGAGCTTCTGATGTCGCGTGTGGAGCAGGAAATGCTTAAGATCGGAAGGACGGCAAAGCCGAGGATTTTATGTGAAATGCTTGAGATCACGGATGAGACATGGAGAAACGCAGTGGAGGGCTATCTGAATACGCAGCGTTTTTATCTGTTGGTGGAACCGGAAAATTTTGACATTGCCCTTGGTATTTACGAAAGATTGAGAAGGGAAAAGAAAGCATACGGTGTGGGATTGATCAATTCCGGCAAACTCGAGGAATATGATATTGCTCCGGAAGGAAGTCTTGCAACAGTTGTGGAGTCGAAGAGCATTTATGCGAAGCGGTATGTGAATATGGTTCTTGGCAAGGTACATATGTGTAAGAGAGTGGATGAATTAAAACAGTATCCGGTTTCTATTACACCAAATTGCATGCGCTATCAGAATCATGTTGCATCTGCAATCAGACCGGAAATCTATACGACGCCATTTATCGGCAAAAATGCATTCAAAGTCCAGTATGAGCAGGCAATGCAGAAAAAAGAGGACTTAAACCGGCAGAAAATAGAATATAAAGACCGTATGACACATATGGAAGCGACGCTGCAATGGCTGGAGTGGGATGATGATACAGATGTAAAGTATAGAATTACAATTGTATCAGAACTGAAAAGGACAGGACTTGAGATTGAAAAATGTGAGACGGAGATCCGGAACCTGCAGCAGAATACGACCATGATCGAAAAGCAGATCCGTGCGGATGAAATGCGGAAAGAGTGTGAGGAACTGAAAAGCCACATTTCAAAAAGTGACAGGGAAAGCGGAGCCTGCGAACTGAAAATAAGCAGTGCAAAAGACAGGCTTGTGGAGTGCGAGGATGAGTGCATACACAAGAATGAACTGATCACGGACATTGCCCAGAAAGCAGAAAACGAGATCGTGCTCTGGAAGAAAGAATACGAAAAACAGACCGGTGATAAGACATTAGAGCAGTTCCGGCAGAATTTTGACCGGAGACGTAAGGCGAATAATACAACAAAAGAGAATGCAGATAAGAAAATGACAAGTGCAATGTACGATTACAAAACGGCATTTGATTTTGGCGCACCGGCTACGTTAGAAGCATATCCGGAATATGCGGCAGTCCAGGAGAGACTGGTGAACTCCGAACTTCTGAATTATGAAGAAAAAGTAAGAAAAGCAAAATTATCGGCAGAGGAAGAGTTCCGGGAACAGTTTTTATCAAAACTTCAGGAAAATATGAAGCAGGCACAGGGAGAGTTTAAAGAACTCAATAAGGCATTGAAAGATATCACCTTCAGTAATGAAAGATATGAATTTTTATATTTGCCAAGTAAAAGCTATGGAAAATATTACGACATGATCATGGATGATTTCAATGTAGTGCAGGGAGAGTCCATTTTCAGCGGTCTGTTTCATGAGAATCATAAGGAAGTCATTGATGAGCTGTTTTCAAAGCTTGCACTGGATCAGGACAATGGGATCAAGGCATTAGATGAATTTACGGATTACCGCACCTATATGGATTATGATATTAAGATCACACATGAGGATGGCAGCTATTCTCTTTATTCTAAGGTTTGTGAGGAAAAGAGCGGCGGCGAGACACAGACACCGTTCTATGTGACGGTAGCCGCATCTTTTGTCCAGTTGTACAATAATAATATTGGTGGAGAGGCGATCGGGCTGGTGATGTTTGATGAGGCATTTAACAATATGGATGATGAGAGGATCGGGGCAGTTCTTGAGTTTATGAACAGACTTCCGCTTCAGATCGTGATCGCAGCGCCGCCGGATAAAATCCAGTATATCGGTCCGAAAATGCAGGAGACATTATTAGTACTGACAGACGATAAAGTAAGCTTCGTGGAGGAGTATCGTTATGCAGTCAATCGAAAATAAGATATTGAATGATCTTTTGGATAAATACGAAAACAGTAAGCTTTCCAGGGGAGAAAATCAGAGAGCGGTCCATATTGTATTTCCGTTCAAAAAGAGTACCATGCCAAAGTATTTTGATGAGAGCTCGCTTGAGATAGAAATCATTCATGCAGCCGCAGAACAGATGGAGCGTGAGGGACTGGTCACGATCGTATGGAAGAACCAGAAACCCGGATATATTATTGAGAAGCTTGTACTCTGTGAGGCTCATGTGGAAGAGGCATATGAGAAGCTTGGCAGGAAGCCGAAGAGGGAAGCCGAGGCACGTACAAAACAGATTTTGGAGCAGTTTTCCGGGAAAACGCAGGGTGAGGTAACAAGAAGCTTTTTGTCCCGCATGATAACGCGGCTGGAAAGAGAACAGTCAGTAAAAGAATATCTGGATATCATGGATCACAGGAAAACAGAACAGCTGATCGACACTTTAGATAAAGTAGAGCAGAACAGGAAAGAATGTTATATCAGGGAATTTTCCATAGAACATTTTCATGACAGCAAAGTATTCGAGACACTGATCCCAAAAATCTGTAAAATATTCCGCGAGGAAAATGAAGAACTGACAGGATTTGAAAATGAAGAAATTCTTGCGGAGTATCAGATTTATAAAACGCCGGGCTATGTGTATATGAAGGGAAACGTACAGATTTACAGCGCCGGGAAGCAGGCTGCAGATATCAGTGCTTTCCCGGAAGGGATCGCTGTTGCGGTGGGGAGTGAGGAGGATATGCCGGATATCTGTCCGGATCAGACGATTGATAAAGTATTCACAATTGAAAATCTGACTTCTTTTTACCGTTTTAAACAGGAACACAGTCTGGTGATCTATCTTGGCGGTTATCATAACCGCAGCAGACGAAATCTGCTGATGCAGATTTATCAGAAATTGCCGGATGCACAGTATTATCATTTTGGAGATCTGGATGCAGGCGGATTTTATATTTTAGAACACTTGAAAAGAAAAACAGGGATTCCATTTCAAATGTTTCAAATGGACATTGAAACATTGAAAAAGTATGAGGATTATGCGAAACCATTGACAGAAAATGACAAAAAGCGGTTGATGCAGTTAGAAAAAATGGAACTGCCGGACGAAGAGAGAAAACTCATTACTTATATGTTACAAAAAGGAATAAAGCTGGAACAGGAATGTATTTCCGAATCCCTGTAAGGAGCATAAATCATGTGGAAACTAAAACAGATTTTTGATGGAGAATACGGCTGTGAAGAGCGGCAGCCGGGAGAAAAAGAAAAATGTCTTGTGATTCTCGCAAATGAAGAGGGAGAAGAAAAGACATTTGAGGCGAATGAGGACTGGATTGCGGCAATCGAAAAGCTGTCAGCAAATCCGCTCATGAAAATAATTATCAGTAAGCCAATGGCGAAAGACTGCCAGTACAAAAAGATCGTGGTGGAGAAGAAAGGCGATGGTTATCAGGCGGCAAAGTATACAGAGAAACAGGTGTTTCACGATAATTTTGGCACAGAAGATCTGCAAGGCTTTTTGATGGAAGCCATACATGATACATTCCTGCAGGTGAATGCATGGGATGAGAAAAAAGAATACAGTCTTCTGATCTCGAAGAAAGGTGCGGTGACACTCAGGGCGAAAGCTTCAAAAGAAGCACCAGACACAGTCACAGAGCATAACCGGAAGAAAAATTACATTTTGGAGGAGGGACAGGTGATCCCTCCGTTGGTGGATATGGGGATTTTTACCGGAGAGGGAAAAGTGGTAAAGTCCATGTATGATAAGTTCCGCCAGATCAACCGTTTTATCGAGATGATCGATGATGCAATCCGGGAATATAAAGGCAAGGAAATGCACATCATTGATTTTGGATGCGGAAAGTCTTATCTGACTTTTATTATGTATTATTATTTTACAGAGATCCGGCACATGAAAGTGCAGATGCTTGGACTCGACCTGAAAAAAGATGTCATCGAAAAATGCAACCGGGCGGCAGCAAAATATGGCTATGACGATCTGCGCTTTGAGCTTGGTGACATCAATGGATTTCAGACGCCGTTTGACGTGGATATGGTCGTGACGCTCCATGCCTGCGATACTGCGACAGATTTTGCACTCTACAATGCAATCACATGGAATGCAAAAATGATTTTTTCCGTACCATGCTGTCAGCATGAGGTGAATAAGCAGATCCAGAGTGAGGATTATTCCCTGCTCACGAGATACGGCATTATCAAAGAGCGTTTTTCAGCGCTGACAACAGATGCGATCCGGGCGAATCTTTTGGAGTGCTGCGGATACAAAACCCAGCTGCTGGAATTTATTGACTTTGAACACACACCGAAAAATATTTTGATCCGTGCGGTCCGCCGCCCGGTCTTACCGTCCTCTGCGAAGAAAAAATATTTAGCGGAAGTGGAAAACATGTGCAGGGAATTTCACTTAGAGCCAACCCTGTATACATTATTGCGGAACGATTGCAAAGTATGATAGTATAAATGGAGCAGAAAACACAAAGGAGCGCAGATATGGAAGATATTTTAGCAGCATTTCCGGATAGAGAAACATTTGACCGTTACTGGGAGGAAAATTATGTTCCGGTAACTTATGAGGATGTAAAAGAGGCATTTGAGGATTTCGTGACCTCCGCAGGCGGACACATCTTTTTGTCCGATTACGAGGAGGGTGGATGCATTTCCAAAGAGGATTTTAAGGACAATCTTTCCCAGGAGGCGCAGTTTGCCTTTCAGGATGGTCTGACGGAAGTATTTTATGACAAAAACCCGGATTTATATGAGACAGCCTTTGCTATTTTTGAGGAGGCACAGATGTCTGGAAATCAGGATGTAAATGTGGCAGTTACGTTTCATGAAACATTTAACCGCCTGTATGCAGAGTTTTTAGATCGTTTATTTGAAGAGAAAGGCAGTATATGGCAACGTTAGGAATTCCACAGAATACCATAGAGGTTTTACAGAAATATAATTTTAATTTTCAGAAGAAGTTTGGACAGAACTTTCTGATCGATACGCATGTGCTTGAGAAGATCATTGAGGAGTCAGGAATCACAAAGGATGATTTTGTTTTGGAGATCGGACCTGGAATCGGCACAATGACGCAGTATCTCTGCGAGAATGCAAGAGAAGTGGCAGCAGTGGAGATTGATAAAAATCTGATTCCAATCCTGGCAGACACACTCAGCGCATACGACAATGTGGAAGTCATCAATGATGATATTTTAAAAGTAGATATTAATAAGCTGGCAGAGGAAAAAAATGAAGGAAAGCCGATCAAAGTTGTGGCGAATCTTCCATATTATATCACGACACCGATCATTATGGGATTATTTGAAAGCCATGTGCCAATCGACAGCATTACGATCATGGTGCAGAAAGAAGTGGCAGACCGTATGCAGGTGGGACCGGGAACGAAAGAATATGGGGCACTTTCCCTTGCAGTGCAGTATTATGCGAAACCCGAGATTGTTGCGATCGTTCCGCCGAACTGTTTTATGCCTCGCCCGAATGTCGGAAGCGCAGTGATCCGTCTCACAAGACATAAAGAAGTGCCGGTGCAGGTGAATGACGAAAAATTAATGTTTAAGATCATCCGTGCATCTTTCAATCAGCGCAGAAAGACACTTGCCAACGGTTTGAACAATGCACCGGACATTCATCTTTCCAAAGAAGTGATCCAGGAAAGCATTGAGGAACTTGGCGTTCCGGTCACCATCCGTGGCGAAGCACTGACACTTCAGCAGTTTGCGCAGCTCAGCAACATCATCGGCAGCAAAATATAATAGAAGTCTGGAGTTCCTGTGGAAAGTTTATGACTGACCTCAAAGATTCTGTTGTCTGATCATAACGTAAAAATACACCAATACGAATATGGCAGGTGCTTTCGAATGAAAATTCGTGAGGATTGTGTAAATTTGTCCGATGCCATGTTTGGACTGACGGTTTATGTACATTCATAGCTGAACACTCCGCGTCAAATGTGCGCCCGGGACAAACTCAACTCAAGAATCTGGCAGGAGTAAATACAGCTATCAGCATTGTTTATAACCAGTCAAAAATTAAGCTGTTCAGATAATTTTTGACTGGACAACTGCTGATATTGCTGTATTAACTCCTGCACGATTCTTTCGCAATGAGTTTGTCCCGGGCGCACATTTGGCGTGAAGTGTCCAGCTCTGAATGAACATAAATAATCAGAAAGTCCAAACATGACATCAGACAAATCAACAAGCCGAACATTTTCATTCGAAAGCACCTGCCATATTCGTATCGGTGTATCATAACTTTTTGCAGACAACAGAATCCCTGAGATCAGTCATAAACTTTCCACAGGAACTCCGGATAAAATATGATTCATAAAAGCTGACTCCGTCTCATATACTTGTATATGGGATGGAGATTTTTTATGCACAGAAAAAACTTGGCAAAAAGAATAAACACGATGCTGACCATACTTCTGCTCTTGCTGCTCATACCACTTTTCCTCACCATTTTTTGCCAGAAAATGCAGCTGGAAGAATTGCTGGGAAATGTAAACCGGACAGCGGAAAAAGAGGAGGATGCGGACATGCTTTTTTGCATTGTCGCAAAGGAGATAAGCGCAGATGCACCGGAGGAATGTATCAAAGCCCAGTGTGTGATCGCCCGCACGAATCTTAAGGCAGCAGAGGAGACGGGGACAGAGCTTCCGGGGCGGATGACAATGGGCGAACTGCAGGAGCTGTGGGGCGACTATTTTTCCGAGGCGGAAGGGAAGATAAGGGAGGCGATACAGGAGACAGACGGAGAGACGCTGCAGTACCGGAACCATTACATATATGCGGCATACCATGCAGTGAGTGCAGGAAATACAAGAAATATGGAAGAATTATACCCGGATTCGGATATGCCCTACCTTTCAGGTGTGGCATGTTATGAGGATGCACAGGCGCCGGATTATCTTTCGGTGCTGTATCTGGCTCAGGAAATCATCATTGAAGAGAAGGACAGCGCCGGGTATGTCACAAAGGCACAGATGAATGGGAAATCCTACACAGGAGAGGAACTGCGTGGGGAACTTGGGTTAAAATCCGCAAATTTCAATGTGACTGAACTGGAACCGGGCAAGGTTCGAATTGTAACGAAGGGACATGGACACGGATTTGGGCTGAGCCAGTATACAGCACAGAAAATGGCTGAAAAAGGGGAGGATTACAGAAACATTTTACAGTATTTTTTCCCCGGCACAGAGCTGGAAAATGTGGAATGAAAAACGATTCCAATTACTGTGAATAAACCGTCTGAATGTGGCAACACTATTGTTAATAGCAGTAAATGTATTCTGCTAAATAAACAATGGACGGTGAAAAATATGAGAAAGAATCACGGATGGGCAGCCTTCTGGCAGAAAAAACAGTATATCATTGCAGGCACGCTGGTAATCCTTGCAGCAGTCGGCATGACTGTTTTATATAGCAGAGGACAGGAACAGGAGAGAAAACAGTTAGAACAGGAAATTGCAGCAGAGATGGACACGGAGAACCAGGATGTGGCAATGGAGGAAGAGACAGAGGCAGATCAGGTTGCTTCTATTTTAAAACCGCAGACACAGAGCACAGAGACAGCGGAGGTAGAAAAGGAGAGTGAGGAAGCAGACAGTGGACAGGAAGAGGTGGCACCGACAGGAAACACTTCCCAGGCACTCCATTTTGCTGCGGAAGATGGTATCTTATGGCCGATGGAAGGAAATGTGGTCTTAGATTACAGTATGGACTCGACGGTGTATTTTGCGACGTTAGACCAGTACAAATACAATCCGGCGGTCATTATTGCCGGAGATGTCAACAGCAAAGTTTATGCGGTCGCAAAAGGAAAAATCCAGAGTATTGAGACAAATGAAGTGACAGGATGTACCGTGACAGAGGATTTGGGAGATGGCTATCTCGCAGTTTACGGACAGCTTAAGGAACCGGAGTTTGCAGTGGGAGACTATGTGGAGGCTGGTCACGTGATCGGTTATGTGAATGAACCGACGAAATATTATTCCGTTGAGGGCAGTAACCTGTATTTTGAACTTCGAAAAGACGGAGTACCGGTCGATCCAATCGAATTTTTTGAATAGCAAAAATTTCCTTTTTCTTGAACACACGGTATTTCTGGATTATAATAAAATTTATTGAGATACTGAAAACAGGCAGAAAGGAAGAGACTGCATGGGAGTTCATGGATCAAATGACGTGGTAAACGCATGGAAACAGGAAGTTTTGAACAGCAGAGGAAAGGACGCAGAGCATACACTCAAATGCTGTCTTGATATAGAACGGTATGCAAAGGAACATAAAGATGCGGCACTTCTTGGTTTTGCATATTTTTACAGTGGGGAAACTTACTATCTGCTGAATGATGTGGAGCACATGTTCTGCAACATTGCGCAGGCTATCCATCTGTTAGGACAGACCGGACAGTGGGAGCTGATCGCAAGGTCTTACAACCTGATGGCAATCTCTTCTGTCAATAAGGGAAATGTGTCTGCAGCGATGGATTACTATCTGACAGGATTGAATTACTGCCGCAAATATGGGATTACTAAGATGGAGATCAGCATCATGCAGAATCTTGGTAATCTGTACATGGAAAACGGTGTGTATCACGAGGCACAAAGTTATTTCGAAAAGGCTCATTCATACTGCAAAAGTAATCCGGATGTGAAAGAAAATTATGTCGGACTGATGGCAAGTTACGTGAATCTGGCACGCTGCTATATGCTGCAGGGGATGTTAGATAAGACACATGCTTATATAGAAAAAATGGATGCGGAATGTGCGTCTTATTATGAGGACATAGATATTTTATATGTGGACTGCCTGAAGGCAAGGTATTATCATCTGATCCACAATTATGTGAGACGAGATGCACAGATCCAGGAGATTGTAGAAATAATCAATAAAAATGTGCAGATCATGGAGGTGTTTGACGACCTTTGTGATTTTTGCGGGCTGATGCTGGAGATCGACCGGGATGATGTGTTGTGGATGATCGTTGAGAAGCTGGATCAGATCGTGAAAAATTCAGGTGTGATCAATCTGCAGCGCAGAGTCATTTCCATTAAGATCAAAGGCTACCGCAAGAATCAGGACAATGCAGGTTATCTGCAGGCGGCTGGTCTGTATTATGAACTTTCCGAGATCATGGAGCGCGAGAATAAAGATATGATCGTCAACATGCTTTATGTCAGAAGTTCTCTCGAACGTGCAAATGAGAGCCGCAGGGAGATGGAAGCAGTCAATGTGAAGCTGCTGAAACAGTCGGAGACAGATCAGATGACCGGACTGGCAAACCGTTACCGCCTGAATGATTATTCGGATAAAGTATTAGATTACTGTTACGAGCACAGGCTTCCGCTTGCAATGGAGATTTTAGATATCGACTTTTTCAAGCAGTATAATGACAATTATGGACATCAGCAGGGCGATGAGTGCATTATAGCAATTGCAGATGAACTGAAAAAAATGGAAGACGGACAGACGTTCTGTGCGAGATATGGCGGAGATGAATTTATTATCATTTATGCGGGTGCAAGTGCGGAGGAAGTGTACGCGAAAGCAGCTGCACTCCGGCAGAATATTATGGATCTGAAACTGGAGCATTTATATTCCAATGCATTGCCGATCGTGACGATCTCCCAGGGAATTTCGTATGGAGTTCCGGAGAACGGAAACAGGAGCTGGGATTTTCTACATACTGCAGATATGCTGTTATATCAGGTAAAGAAGAGAAGCAGAAATGATATCTGTATTGCGGATATCCGCGGACAGGAACTGGATTTATCCTCAAAACAGGAAAAAGTGGAACCTTAGAGGAAAATTGGCATAAGTTATAATGAGCAATCCGCAATCGAACTATTGCTACGGCAGCTTTTTTTAGAGGTGACGGGCATATCACATTTTTACAGGGGAAAAACAGAAATACATGTAGAGTGTACGACGACTGGATTTTGCTTGGATATGGATGAAAAACAGGGAGTATTCGATTGCTTTTCATATTAACCCAGCTTTCTTTTTCATGGAAGCCGGGGTACATAGATCGTGCCGGATGTGATACGGGTATTCTGACAAAATAGTTGACAAAATGGCGACAATATGCTAACGTATACGACTGCGCATTCGCACGAAAGGAAAATATATGGAAACAGTAAGATTTGATGAATTAGATTTATATCCACAGGTACTCCGTGCTATCAAAGAGATGGGATTTGAAGAGGCGACTCCGATCCAGAGTCAGGCGATCCCGGTTGTGATGTCAGGAGTCGATGTGATCGGACAGGCACAGACAGGAACCGGAAAGACAGCATCTTTTGGTATCCCGGTGCTTCACAAAGTAGACCCAAATAATAAAAAGACACAGGTGATCATCCTCTCACCAACCAGAGAGCTTGCGATCCAGGTGTCGGAAGAAATCCGTAAATTAAGCAAATATATGCATGGTGTGAAAATCCTTCCGGTATACGGCGGACAGGATATCAACCGTCAGATCAAGGCATTAAAAGGCGGTGCACAGATCATTATCGGTACACCGGGACGTGTCATGGATCATCTCCGCAGAAAAACAATCCGCTGCGAGGCAGTCAATACGATTGTTTTAGACGAGGCGGACGAGATGCTGAACATGGGATTCCGTGAGGATATCGAGACGATTTTGGAATATATCCCGGAAGAGGGAAGACAGACGGTTCTGTTTTCTGCGACCATGCCAAAGCCAATTTTAGACATCACAAAGAAATATCAGCATGACGCAGTGACCATTAAGGTGGTAAAAAAAGAGCTGACCGTGCCAAGCATCGAGCAGTATTATTATGATGTCAAACGCAAGGACAAGACCGAAGTCCTGACAAGACTGTTAGATTACTACAATCCAAAGCTTTCCCTCGTATTCTGTAATACCAAGAAAATGGTAGACGAGCTTTCCGAGGAGTTAAAGAGCCGCGGTTATATGGCAGAGGGGCTTCACGGCGATATGAAGCAGGCACAGCGTGACCGTGTCATGAAGGCATTCCGCTCCGGCCGTGTGGAGATCCTGATCGCAACAGACGTTGCTGCGAGAGGAATTGACGTCGATGATGTGGAAGCAGTATTCAATTATGATATTCCACAGGATGACGAGTATTATGTACACCGTATCGGACGTACCGGACGTGCAGGACGTACCGGACGTGCGTTCACTTTTGTAAAAGGAAAAGAAGTTTACAAGTTAAAAGATATCATGCGTTACTGCAAGACCAAGATCCTTGCAATGCCAATTCCATCTTCCGATGATGTGGCACAGATCAAGGCAGAGAAAGTGATGCAGGGAATCGGTGAGATCATTGAGAATGAGGATTTAAAAGAGATGATCGAGATCATCGAAAAGCAGGTCAATGATTCCGATTACACCGCAATGGATATCGCAGCAGCCTTCTTAAAACAGGCACTCGGTCAGGTGAATCTGGAAAACGACAGAGAGAATGGCGAGATCGACTGGGATAACACCGGAGCAGAGGAAGGTATGGTTCGTCTCTTCATTAACATCGGTAAAAAAGACCGCGTGAAACCGGGCGATATCTTAGGTGCCATCGCTGGAGAGTCAGGAATGCCTGGAAAACTCGTCGGTGCGATCGATATGTACGACAAATACACCTTCGTGGAAGTGCCAAGAGAGTACGGCAAAGAAGTATTAGAAGCCATGAAGAATGTGAAGATCAAAGGACGTTCCGTCAATATGGAACCGGCAAATCAGAAATAGAAAATAAAAAGAGAGTCTCTTTTGTGAAATTTTTAAGCAAAATTTCGAAAGAGACTCTTTTTTTGGTGTATTGCACTACTTGAATTCGATTACATTTAATAGTATAATTTTTCACGGTTGTATAAATAAAAGGCAAATTAAGGAGTAAAATCCTCTGCTCCTGCAAGGGCAGTCGCATTTTGCTTCGCAAAACAAGGAGGATAACACCATGGAGTGGAAGAATTTAGATACCCTTACTTCTTTTGAAGAATTGTCAAAGGTTGCAGAGGTTGACCTGACAAAAGTAATGTCCGGAGAAAACGGCGCAGAGCGTGTGAAGAAATACAGCACACCGATGGCAGAGGGACTTGCATATAATTATGCTGCAAAAAAAGTGGATGATAACACACTTGCAGCACTTGCAAAATTAGCAGAGGAAGCACAGCTTTCTGAAAAATTTGCAGCTCTTTATAATGGTGAAGTTGTGAACACAGGCGAGAAACGTCTTGTACTTCATCATATGACACGCGGACAGCTGGGTGATGCAGTCGAGGCAGATGGCGTAGACAAACGTTCTTTTTATGTAGAACAGCAGAATAGAATTGCTGATTTTGCAAACAAGGTACATGCCGGAGAGATCACAAATGCAGCAGGTGAAAAGTTTACAACTGTAGTTCAGATCGGTATTGGCGGAAGTGACCTTGGACCACGTGCAATGTATCTTGCACTGGAGAGCTGGGCAAAGAAAAACAACACATTCAAGATGGAAGCAAAATTCATCAGCAATGTAGACCCGGATGATGCAGCAGCAGTATTAGCTTCTATTGATGTTGCACATTCCATTTTCGTACTTGTATCAAAATCAGGTACAACATTAGAGACATTGACGAATGAGTCTTTCGTAAAAGATGCATTGAAAAATGCAGGACTGGATGCTTCTAAGCATATGATCGCTGTAACAAGTGAGACATCTCCTCTGGCAAAGAGTGATGATTATCTGGCAGCATTTTTCATGGATGATTATATCGGAGGACGTTTCTCTTCAACATCAGCAGTTGGCGGAGCTGTATTATCCCTGGCATTCGGACCGGAGGTGTTTGCACAGTTCTTAGACGGTGCAGCAGAAGAAGATAAACTTTCTTTAAATAAAAATATGTTAGAGAATCCGGAAATGCTCGATGCATTGATCGGAGTTTATGAGCGTAATGTACTCGGCTACCCGGCTACAGCCGTTTTACCATACTCTCAGGCTTTGAGTCGTTTCCCTGCACATTTACAGCAGTTAGACATGGAGTCTAACGGTAAATCTGTAAACCGTTTTGGTGAGTCTGTAAATTACGTGACAGGACCGGTGATCTTCGGTGAGCCTGGTACAAATGGACAGCATTCCTTCTATCAGTTATTACATCAGGGAACAGATATTGTTCCGCTTCAGTTCATCGGATTTAAGAACAGCCAGATCGGAACGGATGTTGTGATACAGGACAGCACAAGCCAGCAGAAACTCTGCGCAAACGTTGCAGCCCAGATCGTAGCATTTGCATGTGGTAAGGCAGACGACGACCGCAACAAGAATTTTGAAGGTGGACGTCCATCTTCCATCATCATCGGTGAGGAATTAAATCCTAAGACTCTTGGTGCTTTACTTGCTCATTTTGAGAACAAAGTTATGTTCCAGGGATTCTTATGGAATATCAACAGCTTCGATCAGGAAGGCGTTCAGCTTGGAAAAGTTCTTGCAAAACGTGTTCTTGCACATGACACAGACGGAGCATTAAAAGTTTATAGTGATCTGTTAAATATCTAATATACAGAATATATTGCAATGAAAACACCTTTTCGTGAGACAGCAGAAAGTTGCAGCCGAAGCGGAAAGGTGTTTTTGACTGAAAGGGATTAGTTCATGAAAAGAGAATCTTTTAAATCACGTCTGGGATTTATTCTGGTAAGTGCCGGATGTGCCATCGGAATCGGAAATGTATGGAGATTTCCTTATGTCGTGGGTGAAAACGGCGGCGGGTTATTTGTGTTGCTCTATCTCGTGTTCCTGATCGCCATGGGACTTCCGGTTCTGACGATGGAACTTGCCGTGGGACGTGCAAGCCGTAAGAGTGCCGTGTTAGGTTACAAGGCGTTAGAAAAACCGGGAAGCAAGTGGCATTTTCACGGCTGGGCGGCGATATTTGGCTGCTACATGCTGATGATGTATTACACGACAGTTTCCGGGTGGATGATAACTTATTTTTATAAATTCCTGACGGGTGAATTTCAGGCTGGCATGGATGCGGAGGCTGCCGGAGCAGTATTTTCCAACCTGCTTGCAGACCCATTGCAGATGAGCTTCTGGATGATACTCACGGTCATTCTGGGTTTTTTTGTGTGCAGCAGAGGATTGCAGAATGGTCTGGAAAAAATAAGCAAAGTCATGATGAGTGCTTTGTTTGGCCTGATCGTGATCCTTGCGGTTCACAGCTTTACTTTATCTGGTGCGGGTGAGGGTGTACGTTTTTATCTGATTCCAAATATGGAAACGGTGAGGGAAGTGGGCATTGGAAATGTCGTTTCAGCGGCAATGAATCAGGCGTTCTTTACCTTAAGCCTTGGGGTTGCGGCTATGGAGATCTTCGGAAGCTACATGGGTCGTGATAACAGTCTTGCAGGAGAAGGTGTCAGAATCTGTGCACTGGACACATTTGTGGCAATCATGGCAGGACTGATCATTTTCCCGGCATGTTTCAGCTACGGCGTGGAAGTCGGGGCAGGACCAAAACTCATTTTCATCACGCTTCCAAACGTATTTGTAAATATGGAAGGCGGTCGTATCTGGGGAACAATGTTCTTTTTGTTTATGACATTTGCAAGCTTTTCCACGATTATTGCGGTATTTGAAAACATCATGTCATTTTGTATGGATATGTTTGGCTGGGATCGAAAAAAAGCGGCACTGGTCAACTGTGTGATCATACTGATCGCCAGCATGCCATGTGTACTCGGATATAATGTGTGGAGTGATCTGCACCTGATCGGCGGCAGGGATGTGTTAGACAGTGAGGATTTCATTGTGAGCAATCTGTTGCTTCCGGGTGGTTCCCTTATTTACCTGTTATTCTGCGTCACAAAATGGGGATGGGGATTTGATAACTATCTGGAAGAAGCAAATACTGGAAAAGGTCTTAAGATCGCAAAAGGATTAAAACCATATTTCCAGTTTGTGCTTCCGGTATTGATTTTATTTATCCTAATCCAGGGATTAATCTGATTTTATTGATTCTCATCAGGGATTACTCTGATCAGGAGTTTACAACTTCGTACCAGTAGGAAGAACCATTTTCTATCATATTACAGTAGGTGTTGACCATCACTTCGCGGAACGGAGCGAATTCGTCAGCAAGTTCGAGCTTTTGTGGGTAAGTTCTTGTGACGAAGTCGATCTCTTCCGCGATTTTTCTTGCAACGGATGCATCTTTGATCGGCACAATGCCAAAAAGAGTGGAGCAATAAGTTTTGCTTCCTGTGCAGGAGGCAAGCAGAACTTTTGCAAAATTTTCCCACTCTGTCAGCAGAACTGCCTGTTCTGTTTCATTCTCAGGTGCGTATTCGAGCAGACAGAGATCTTTCATATATTGTTTTAATTCTTTTTGCAGATGCCGCTTGTTGAAAAAAGAAATTCCAGCGGCACCGGATGCTTTGATCATCATCCATGCCTTCATGAAAGCATCGCTCTTTCCGTCTTTTCCAAAACGTTTTTCCAGCAATTTCATACGGTAGTTGTCATTTGGAAGATCCAGCTCCCGGCTGATTGCCTGAGCGAGAATCTCTTTTCTTTCTTTGGCATTTTCTATCTCATAATAATGTTCCGGCCAGTTTTCGAGGTAATCGATCTGGGCGGGTTTTTCTTTTTTCAAAAGCATAGGGAAGTCCTTTCTCTAGGGGGATTCTTTATAGTCTTTATTATATCATGAACTTATATTATTTGCATTGTTAAGTTAAGCGGCTAGCAATTATGTTAATGAGAAAAATAGTAAATAATGATGCTTGACTTTTCTGTTATCCTATACTATATTCAAGATACCCCGTAGGGGTATCTTGAATATAGTGAATGACGAAATCATAAGTGGTAGAAAATAATACTCAGATAACAAAATGAGGGTGCGATGGACAGAAAGGATGTGGAAGTTATGACATGTTGTTGTAAAGGCAATGAGGATGGCAACGTAAAACATAAACAGCGTGATGAGCAGGAGAAGAAAGCGCTCATGACACGCTTGAGCCGTATTGAAGGACAGGTGCGTGGAATCAGGGCGATGGTGGAGGACGATCGTTATTGCGTGGATATTCTCACACAGGTGTCAGCGATCCAGGCGGCTTTGAATGGGTTTAACAAAGAACTTCTGGCAAGACATATCAAAACCTGTGTTTCGGAGGACATCCGCGAAGGAAATGAAGAGGCAGTCGATGAATTGTGCGAACTTTTGAAGAAACTGATGAAATAAATAACTATGACAAAGTTATATCCGAAGTTTCAGCAGAGCTCCGGATATTCAAAAACAGAACATAACAGGAAAGGACGACATACATGAAAGAGAGATTTGATGTTACAGGCATGACCTGTTCCGCCTGCTCTTCCCATGTGGAGAAAAGCGTGAGCAAGCTCACCGGGGTGGAAAATGTCAGCGTGAATCTGCTGACAAACAGTATGCAGGTCGAATTTGATGAGAATAAACTTGATACAGCAGGAATTATCAAGGCAGTGGAGGATGCCGGATACGGTGCAGCGGTAAAAGACGGGCACGCAAAATCCGGGGCAAAAACGTCCGGACAGTCTGGCAGTCAGGAAAACAGCGGACTTTCAGCTGTAGAGCAGAATGTGAAAAACATGAAAAAGAGACTGATTGTCTCACTGATTTTCTGGATACCACTGATGTATGTGTCCATGGGACATATGATATATCAGTGGCTCAACATTCCGATGCCGCCGTTTACTATGAACTTTCTGCATGGAAATGAGAATGCAATCACCTATGCGTTTACGCAGTTTTTACTGTTGCTGCCAATTTTGATCGCAAATCAGAAATATTTTAAAAACGGATTTAAGACATTGTGGCACAGAAGTCCAAACATGGACAGCCTGATCGCGATCGGTGCGGGAGCGGCAATCCTCTATGGTATTTTTGCGATTTACCGTATCGGTTATGCGATGGGACATGGCGACATGGCGGTCGTACATCAGTATGCCCACGACTTATACTTTGAGTCAGCTGGAACGATCCTGACACTGATCACCATTGGAAAATATCTTGAGACGAAGTCCAAGGGAAAGACAAGCGAGGCGATCACAAAACTTCTGAATCTCGCACCAAAGACCGTGACGGTTGTAAGAGATGGTGTGGAGCAGGTCGTGGATGCAGCAGATGTGGAAAAAGGAGAAATCTTCCTTGTAAAACCGGGTGAATCGGTTGCAGTGGACGGTATCGTGCTGGAGGGAAAATCTTCTTTTGACGAATCGGCGATCACAGGTGAGAGCATTCCGGTGCCAAAACAGGCGGGAGATACGATTGTCTCTGCATCCATAAATAAATCCGGTCTGATTCGCGCAAAAGCAACCAAAGTCGGCGAGGACACCACAATTGCGCAGATCATAAGGCTGGTTGAGGAAGCGTCCTCAAGCAAAGCCCCGATTGCAAAAATGGCGGATAAAATTGCTGGAGTTTTTGTGCCAGCCGTTATTACCATTGCACTGATCACAGGAATTATCTGGCTGATCTCCGGAGCAACGTTTGAGTTTGCAATGTCAACTGCGATCGCAGTGCTTGTGATCTCCTGCCCGTGTGCACTTGGTCTTGCAACACCGGTTGCAATTATGGTTGGAACCGGAAAAGGTGCGGAGAACGGAATCCTCATCAAATCCGGTGACGCATTAGAGACAGCACATCAGATCGACACCGTTGTGTTAGATAAGACAGGAACTATCACGCAGGGAAAACCTGTCGTGACAGATATTATCTGTGCTGCCGGAAAGAATGCAGATAAAACGCAGCTTCTTCAGATTGCAGGAAGTCTTGAAAAAGGCAGCGAACATCCGCTTGCCGAGGCGATTGTAAACTATTGTGTGACAAACAATATTTCCCTGGAAAAAGTAACAGATTTTAACGCTTTATTTGGAAAAGGAATCGAAGGTACAGTGTCCGGTACACACTACTATGCCGGAAATGAGAAGATGATGGAAGAGAAAGGGATCAGCCTTTCCACAGAACAGAAAAACCAGATCCAGGCACTTGCCAAACAGGGCAGGACACCACTTCTTTTTGCAGATGAAAAACAGTTCCTTGGAATCGTGGCAGTTGCGGATGTAGTAAAACCGACCAGTAAAGAGGCGGTACAGAAATTCCGTGATTACGGTATCCATGTCATTATGTTAACCGGTGACAACGAAGTGACCGCGCAGGCGATCAAGGAACAGGTCGGTATCGATGAGGTGATCGCAGGGGTTCTGCCAACCCAGAAAGAGGAGAAAATCTCAGCCTTAAAACAGGCAGGACATAAAGTAGCGATGATCGGTGACGGCGTCAACGATGCGCCGGCACTTGCCTCCGCAGATGTGGGAATTGCGATTGGGGCAGGAACAGACGTAGCGATCGAGAGCGCTGATATCGTACTGATGAAAAACGATTTACTTGACGCTGTAGGTGCAGTAAAATTAAGTAAAGCCGTGATCCGCAACATTAAAGAAAATTTATTCTGGGCATTCTTCTACAACAGTATTGGAATCCCACTTGCAGCTGGTGTTTTATATCCGCTTTTCCAGATAAAATTGAACCCGATGTTCGGTGCAGCAGCCATGAGCCTGAGCAGCGTATGTGTGGTAAGTAATGCACTCCGGTTAAGATGGGTAAAACTGCATGATGCGAAAAAGACACAAAGTGAACCGCATCAGGATGTTGCTGCAAGTACAATTGCAGATATTAACCAGCACAATGCACTGGATAATAATATAAAATCAACAAACAATGATAAAGGAGAATCAACAATGACCACAACAATTTCAATCGAAGGCATGATGTGTGCCCATTGCCAGGCACATGTAGAGAAAGCATTAAAAGAGGTCGCAGGCGTAACAGAAGTTACCGTAAGCCTTGAAAACAAAAATGCAGTCGTAACAGGCGACGCTTCTGTAGAAACATTAAAACAGGCAGTTGTAGATGCAGGTTACGAAGTGACAGATGTGAAATAAAGTATTTTTGTAAATGACAGCCACCGGAATCCGGTGGCTGTTGCTTTCCCTAAAATGATAGCTTATAATTAGAAATATATCATGTTATTGTCAGGGAAAAGAGAGGTATTCATGGCAAAAATTTTTAATGTAAATGGAGATTGCAAACCGAATCTACACTATATGGTTAATATCTCAGAACGTCTACGGCAGATAAAAAATATGGTAGATGAAGGACAATACTTTACGATTAACCGTGCAAGGCAATATGGCAAAACAACAACACTGCGTGCTTTAGAGGAATTTCTTCAGAAGGAATATACGGTAGTCAGTCTGGACTTTCAGCGTATGAGTTATGCAGATTTCGAAAACGAAAATTCATTTGTCATGGCATTTTCAGGGGAAATTTTAGATTGTATGCGTTTCCCGGAAGAAATTCCGGATACAATAAAAACAACTTTGCAGGGTTTTGCGGATGGGGATGAGAGACAGGTTACGCTTTCAAGATTATTTCGTTGTCTGAGCCAATGGTGTGAGCAATCAAATAAAAAAATAGTGCTTCTGATTGATGAAGTTGACAGTGCATCTAACAATCAGGTGTTTTTAGATTTTTTGGCGCAGTTACGTGGTTATTATATTAACAGGGACAGAAAGGCGACTTTCCAATCTGTGATACTAGCAGGAGTACATGATATCAAAAATATTAAACGCAAAATTTCTGAAAATGGTGAACATAAATTAAACAGTCCATGGAATATAGCAGCAGATTATCTTGTAGATATGAGTTTTTCGGCACAAGATATTGCAGGTATGCTTAAGGAATACGAGGGAGATCATAAAACAGGAATGGATATTAATGCAATTGCCGGAATGATTTTCGATTATACATCCGGGTATCCATTTTTAGTATCAAAATTATGTAAACTAATCGATGAGATCGTAGCAGAAGAACCACAGTTTCTGAACAATTCATGGACAAAGGAAGGTTTATTAAAAGCGGTAAATATACTGCTCAAAGAAAAAAACACTTTATTTGAATCACTGGTAAACAAACTGGCAGATTATCCGGAACTGAGAAAGGTAATTTATGCATTATTGTTCAACGGAAAAATGATTCCGTACAATCCGCTGAATCCTGCAATTGAGATGGCAGAAATGTTTGGCTTTATAAAAAGGGAAAACGATACAGCAGTGATTTCCAACAGAATTTTTGAGACTGTTTTGTATAATTATTTTCTTTCGGAAGAATTTTTAAATAGTAAGATGTATGACGCTGCTTTACAAGATAAAAATCAATTTGTGAAAAATGGACAACTCGATATGAGATTGATCCTTGAAAAGTTTGTGGTTCATTTTAATGATTTATACGGTGATCAGACAAATACATTCCGGGAAGAAGATGGAAGAAGATATTTTCTTCTGTATCTGCGCCCGATTATCAACGGAAGCGGTAATTATTATATAGAGTCAGAAACACGTAACAGAGAGCGGACAGATGTAATTGTGGATTACGGTGGCAAACAGATCATTGTTGAATTGAAAATCTGGCATGGTAATTCCTATAATGAAAGAGGTGAGGAACAATTAACTGATTACCTCGATTATTACCATTTACAAACGGGATATATGCTGAGTTTTTGTTTTAATAAAAATAAGCAGATTGGTGTTAAAGAAGTTCACATAAAAGGAAAGAAATTAATAGAGGCAATCGTATAATTGAAAAGGGCGCGTGAAAAAACTTTTGTTTTTTCACATGCCCTTCTCTTTCTTTTGCAAAAAATAATTCTTAGTCGCTACTTTTGAAAAAGGAACATAACGATAAGTAAAACAAAGATTAAAACTATTAAAATTATAAAAAATAATGTAAAATTAGCAGAACACTTTGTTTTACGGTGTATTTTTTTCCCCTGTGGAGAGCAATTAGTATTTTTTTGTGTTTTAGCCGAAGTGTTAGCTTTGTTGTTTTTGGAATAAAGTGTAAGCGGATCAGTCTGATTCATAATTCTTGAATAGAAATTATTTAACCATGCAACGTCGTCTGGATGGCACATATTTTTTTCCTGACAATCCGGTTCATGGACGATCTGATTCCTTATCCAACGGTAATGCTTTAGTTTTTTCAGATCATTATCCCAATTGTATACTTTAGAAGTACCATCAGAAATTTTTGCCATTTCATCAATGTAAGCAGAGATTCGGCGTTCATCATTTAAAAGATCACCACATAACTTTTCAAGATGCTTGTATGCATTCATGAATTCCATATTATTTCCCTCAGATAGTAAAATGAGAACTGGTTAATTAGGTATAATAAAAAGAAGAGCCAGTAAAGACACTGGCTCAGCGGAGATAGCGGGATTTGAACTCGCGCGCCGGAGCATTTACCGACCTACCGCATTTCGAGTGCGGACCCTTCAGCCACTTGGGTATATCTCCATAGAAAAACGTGATACGCTTTTCTTTTTGTATAAAAATACTTGTTTAGTATACCATATTTTCTATAATCTGCAAGCTTTGAAATAGTTGTACCTGTTAAAAAAATATATTATAATCTAGATTAGCAATGGAATCATTTAATATAGTAATGAGAAAGGACTGTTTACGTATGAAAAGAATCGGAATGTTGACAAGCGGCGGTGACTGTCAGGCACTGAATGCTGCTATGCGTGGTGTGGTAAAAGGTTTGAGTGAAAATGTTGATGAACTTGAGATATACGGATTTCACAATGGATACAAAGGGCTGATCTATGGAGATTACCGTCTTTTGACTTCAGCAGATTTTTCCGGAATCCTCACGAAAGGTGGAACAATCTTAGGATCTTCCCGTCAGCCATTCAAACAGATGCGTGTGCCGGATGAGAATGGTCTCGATAAAGTAGAGGCAATGAAGCAGACTTATCATAAATTAAATCTGGACTGTCTTGTGATCCTTGGCGGCAATGGAACGCAGAAAACGGCAAACCTTCTCCGGGAAGAGGGTTTAAATGTGGTTCATCTTCCAAAGACAATCGATAATGATATTTATGGAACCGATGTTACCTTTGGTTTCCAGAGCGCGATCAACATTGCAACAGAGGCAATCGACTGCATTCATACGACAGCAGCTTCCCACAACCGTGTATTTATCGTGGAAGTTATGGGACATAAAGTCGGCTGGCTGACGTTATATGCAGGAATTGCCGGTGGTGCGGACATTATCCTGCTTCCGGAGATTCCATATGATATCAATAAAGTGATAGGAGCTATCAACAAGAGAACAAAAGCAGGCAAAGGATTTACCATTCTTGCAGTTGCGGAAGGTGCCATTTCCAAGGAGGATTCATCCCTGACAAAGAAAGCATACAAGGCAAAAGTGGCTGACCGCAAATATCCGTCCGTTTCCTATGAGATTGCGGATCAGATTTATGAAGCGGCAGGCGTTGAGGTCCGTGTTACGGTTCCGGGACATACACAGCGGGGCGGAAGCCCATGTCCATATGACAGAGTGCTCTGTACCAGACTTGGCTCTGCAGCAGCACAGGCAATCATTGAGGAAGATTACGGTTGCATGATTGCAATGATCAATGGAGAGACAAAACGTGTGCCATTGGCAGAGGTTTCCGGCAAATTGAAAACTGTAGATCCGGACTGCCAGATGATTCAGGAAGCAAAACGTATCGGAATCAGTTTTGGTGATTAAAAACATAAAAAACGAATGCCCGGCAATCTGCATCGTCAGAGCCGGGCATAACTAAGAGAGGAAAAACAGCATGTCATATACGGCGTTGTACCGGAAATTCCGTCCACAGGAATTTGAAGATGTAAAAGGACAGGATCATATCGTAACAACTTTGAAAAACCAGATAAAAGCAGATCGTATCGGACATGCCTACTTATTTTGCGGAACAAGAGGAACCGGTAAAACGACGATCGCAAAAATTTTTGCAAAAGCAGTCAACTGTGAGCATCCGGTGGATGGCAGCCCTTGTGGGGAATGTCCGACCTGTAAAGCGATTGCGGCGGGCAGTTCTATGAATGTGATCGAGATCGATGCGGCGTCCAACAATGGTGTGGACAATATCCGTCAGATCCGTGAGGAAGTGGAATACCGTCCGACCGAGGGAAAATACAAAGTATACATTATCGATGAGGTTCATATGCTTTCCATAGGAGCATTCAACGCACTGTTAAAAACGTTGGAGGAGCCACCGTCATACGTTATTTTTATTCTTGCCACAACGGAAGCACACAAGATTCCGATTACGATTTTATCCCGTTGCCAGCGATATGATTTCCGGAGAATTTCCATTGATACGATTGCAGGACGCCTGACGGATCTTATGGAAAAAGAGCAGGTAAATGTGGAGGAGCGGGCAATCCGTTACATTGCCAAGGCGGCGGATGGTTCCATGCGGGATGCATTGAGTCTTTTGGATCAGTGCATTGCATTCTATCTCGGGCAGGAACTGACATATGAAAAAGTGCTTGAGACGCTTGGCGCAGTAGATACGGAAGTATTCAGCCGATTGCTCAGACAGATTTTGGATAAAAACGTGACCGGGGCAATTCAGGTGATTGACGGGATGATCATTGAAGGACGCGAGATGGGGCAGTTTGTCACAGATTTTACATGGTATCTGCGAAATCTTCTTCTTGTCCAGAGCTCAGATAATATGGAAGATGTACTTGACATTTCTGCGGATAACCTTGCATTGTTAAAAGAAGAAGCGGAAATGGTCGATCCGGAAATCTTAATGAGATATATCCGTATTTTTTCGGAACTCAGCAATCAGATCAAATATGCAACGCAGAAGCGTATTCTGATTGAAATAAATGTAATAAAGTTATGTAAACCAGAAATGGAAAAAGATTATACATCACTCGTAGACCGTGTGGACAGTCTGGAGAAAAAGCTGGAAAAAGGTGTTGTTGTTGCACAATCCCAAAGCCCCAGGCAGGGCAGTGAGGTAACTGCATCGGAAGAAATTGCAAAAATGGAGTTCCCAAAAGCAATCCCGGAGGATGTCAAACAGATTATTGGAAACTGGAAGGGAATCCTGTCCCAACTTACCGGAATTACCAAAACCTATCTGAATAAGGCAGTTCCAACACTTGGACCAAATAACTGTCTGCTTCTGGTATTTGAAGATCCGAATGCGTATGAGTACATTTCGGAAAATCGTTCAGAATGTCAGGACAGTCTGAAAATGATGATTGCAGAGCGGATTGGAAAAGAAGTGGAACTTCAGGTGAAACAAAATGACACCGGACACGCGAGTGAGGAGATTTATCCGGATCTCAGACAACTTATCAACTTTGAGATTGAAGAAGATGATTTCTAATTTCCAGCTGGACGAATCTGGAAAATTATATTATCATGTAGCATAGCTTCATGATCGCTATCTATACGAGCCGTGCTCGACAGTCTTTATATATCATGAGTTGAAAACAATTATGGAGGAATTACAATGGCAAAAAGAGGTGGATTCCCAGGTGGTATGCCTGGAAATATGAATAATCTGATGAAACAGGCACAGAGAATGCAGCGTCAGATGGAGGAAGCTCAGAAAGAGTTAGAAGAAAAAGAAGTAACTGCAACAGCAGGCGGCGGAGCAGTTGAGGTAACGGTTTCCGGAAAACATGAAGTGACAAAGATCAAATTATCCGAGGAAGTTGTTGATCCGGATGATATCGAGATGTTAGAGGATCTTATCATGGCAGCTACCAATGAAGCATTCCGTAAACTTGATGAGGAAAGCCAGAGTTCTATGGCAAAAATCACCGGAGGTATGGGTGGTTTAGGGGGACTTCCATTCTAAAACCGGAGTTTAATTGGCGTAGTGTTGCAGATTCTGCGGTGCTTTCTTAGGGCTTGAAGGGCAGATATAAGCGTCCTCTCGCAAGTCGTGATTTTATAGGTTTATGAAAAGAAAAACGGTACAGACGAAATATGATGTTCCTGTTCGCCAGGCATTCCGATAAGCCTCTAAAGAGTCTTATCTTCATGGCTCACAAAGGAAATCATATTTGTCTGCACCGTTTTTCTTTCATTTACGCTGTGTGTCCAGCGAAGCTGGACCACACTAGCCGGTGTAAGTCCGGTCACGGTAAT